>Ga0335075_10003240_pt1 | contig 25867 bp, 27 predicted proteins | sample Lox_Sample_24_FD_206723 | JGI IMG/M metagenome (GOLD analysis project Ga0335075, IMG submission 206723) | Soil microbial communities from Loxahatchee National Wildlife Refuge, Florida, United States - Lox_Sample_2.4 | ecosystem: Environmental > Terrestrial > Soil > Wetlands | place: USA...
TCCTGTGGGCGGACGGACGGGGGCGGGCACGGGGGACGGGGACGAGTCGGGTCTAGGCGGGCGGCCCTGCGCATGGTGCGTTCGCAGTAGTGCCCGCTATGCGGGGATTAGTGCGAACGCACCGGGTGGGGGCCGCGAGGGCGGCGGTCGCCAGCGCGTTGCCGAGGAAGGGGGCCCAGTTGACGGCGCGGCCGAGCTCCTCGGCGACCACCGTCGCCTCCGGCGGGCCCGCCTCGAGGCCGCTCACCGCGGCCGGAGCGAGGACGGCGGCCCAGCCCATCTCGGCGGCGCGCCGCCAGCCCTCCGGATCGGGGACGCGCTCGGCCTCGAGCACCGCGCGGGCGTCGACGAGCGGGTAGTGGCGGGCGAGGAAGCCGCGGGTCGCCTCGGCGAGCTGCTGCTGCTCGTCGTCGAGGTCGAGCTCCAGCGGCAGCTCCGGGCCCGGCTCAGCTGATGCTGTACGCGCCATCGATCCGCAGGACGTCGCCGGTGTGGTAGGCCGTGGCCGGCGAGGCGAGGTAGACGGCGGCCGGGCCGAGGTCGGCCGGCAGCCCCCAGCGCCGCGCCGGGATCCGCGGCATCACCGCGCCCGCGAAGCGCTCGTCGGCGAGCATCGCGTGGGTCAGGTCGGTGTCGATCCAGCCGGGCATGATCGCGTTGGCGCGGATGCCCTTGCGGGCGAGCTCGACCGCCAGCGTGCGCACCAGCGAGACCAGGGCCCCCTTGGTCGCCGCGTAGGCGGCCGAGCGCGGCGCCCCCTCGATCGCCGTCAGCGAGGAGGTGGCGACCAGGCTGCCGCCCGTACCCGCCTCGATCATCGCCGCGGCGGCGGCCCGCAGGGTGAGGAAGACGCCGTCGAGGTTGACCGCCTCGACCCGCTTCCATTCCTCCAGCTCCGTCTTCTCGAAGGGCACCGGCCGGGCGGGCGTGCCGGCGTTGGCGAAGCACGAGTGGAGCCCGCCGAGCGCGGCCACCGTCGCCGCCATCGCCGCCGTCACCGCGGCCTCGTCGGCGACGTCGCAGACGGTGGCGAAGACCTTGCCGCCGGCCTCGCGCAGCCGCTCGGCGGCGACCTCGTTCTTGTCCGCGTCGGTCCCCCAGATCGCCACGTCGGCGCCCGCCTCGGCGAGCGCCCGGGCGATCCCGAGCCCGATGCCGCCGTTGCCGCCGGTGACGAGGGCGGCCTGCCCGCCGAGGTCGAATGGTCCTGGCACCTTGACTCTCCTTTCAGCCGCCGCGCCGCTCCCTGGGCATCCCCAGGGCGCGCTCGGCGACGATGTTCCGCATGATCTCCGAGGCTCCGCCGGCGACCGTGAAGGTGCGGGCGTAGAGGTACTCGTCCTGCCACCGGCCCGCCTGCAGCGCTTCCGGGTCGCCCTCGGTGAGGAGTGCGTGGGAGCCCTGCAGCCGCATCCCGTACGCGGCCATCGCCAGGTTCAGCTCGCTGAAGACGAGCTTGCCGATCGGCACGTCGGCGGGCCGCTCGGCGCCGCGCAGCTCACGCGACAGGCGCTGCTGGACGAGCAGGTTGTTGACCTCGATCTCGGCGGCGAAGCCGGCGATCCGGTCGCGCACCTCCTCCGAGTCGGCGGGCCGCGCGCCGTCCTCGCCCTCGACCGCCGCCAGGGCGACCATCGAGTCGAGCATCTGGCGCAGCCGGGTGCCGCCGGCGCCGATCCCCGAGCGCTCCGCGCCGAGGCTCTCCATCGCCACCCGCCAGCCGTCCTCGCGGGCGCCGAGCAGCGCCTCGGGGCCGAGCTCGACCCCCTCCATGAAGACCTCGCTGAAGTCGTCGCTGCCGGTGATCTCGCGCAACGGGCGGATCTCCAGCCCGGACGCGTCCATCGGCACGACGAAGGCGGAGATGCCGCGATGGCGCTCGGCGCTCGGATCGGTGCGGGCGAGGAGGAAGCCGAACTCGGCCCAGGCGGCGTTGCTCGACCACACCTTCTGGCCCTCGACCCGGTAGCCGCCGCCGGGCAGCGGCTCGGCCACGGTCCGCATCGCCGCCAGGTCGGAGCCCGCGTCGGGCTCGCTGAAGAGCTGGCACCAGGTCTCGCGGCCGGCGCGGATCGCCGGCAGGTAGCGCTCCTGCTGGGCCGCGTCGCCGAAGCGCAGCAGGGCGAAGGCGGCGAGGTGGGTCTGGTCGGTGAGCGGCGGCAGCCCGGCGCGGGCGACCTCCTCGCTGACCACCAGGTCGAGCACCGGGTTCCACTCGCGGCTGCCGCCGCCGAAGCGCTCCGGCCAGTCGGCGCCGAGGTAGCCGACCTCGTAAAGCCGCGCCCGCCAGGCCCGCCGCACCGCGTCCTCGGCCTCGTCGGCGGGGCTGCGGAAGCCCGCCCGCTCGGGGATCTCCGGCGCCTCGGCGGCGAGGAACTCGCGCACCTCGGCCCGGAAGCGCTCCAGCTCGGCGACCGGGCCCAGCCTCATCGGCGCGACCTCATCGGTCGAGCCCGCGGTAGACGGCGAGCGGCCGGAAGTTCCAGCGCGGGGCCTCCCCCGCCGGGGCGACCTCGGTGTCGACCTGGACGCCGCAGCCGGGGCAGCAGTAGCGGCGGAAGACGAGGTCGTGCTGGGGCCGCTCCAGGATCGGGGCGCCGATCGACTCCGCCGAGACCGGCTCCTCGGCGGTCGCCGCCCACCACTTCCAGTTGGTCGAGTTGGCGCCGAAGTCGTGCTCGCAGTGGCGGCAGCGGTAGCGGCCGGCGGCGTCGATCGCGAGGCTCTCGCCGAGCACCTGCGGCTCGCCCGCGACCGGCTCGCGATAGAGCGGCTCGCCGCCCGAGCCGTCGCCGAGCGGCAGCACCTCGTGGCCGAGCGGCAGCCTGCGGCGCTCCTCCCGGCGCTCCTCGCGCAGGGCCGCGGTGGCCGCCCCGGCGACCGCCCCGTCGGCGTCGAGGACGACGCCGTAGACGCGCTCGGCGGCGGCGGCGCCGACGTAGCCGCGACCGACGTCCTCGGCGACGTGCCGCGGCTCGCGCGCCAGCGGGTCGCCGAAGCCGGGGCCCCCGGTGGCGCGGATGTAGTAGGCGTCGGCCGGGGTCACCGAGTACCCGCGGCCGCGGGCGGGCGGCTGCTCGGCGGCGGCCGCGTACGCGTGGACGGGAAGCTCCTCGCGCCGCTCCCAGTGCTCGCGCACCGACCCCATCGCGTCGTGGGCGAAGCGGATCGCGGCGCCCGCCCCGGGCTGGCCGCCGGAGACCGCCGAGGACGGCGCGGTCAGCCGGTTGTGGAAGACGACGACGTCCCAGCGCTCGGTGTCATACGGGGCGCAGAGCGATTCCAGCGCCAGCCCCCCGCGGTTGCGCCCGGCGCCGCCGGTGTCGGGCGAGAAGCGGGTGTCGAGGAAGAGCACCGGGCTCTGGATCTCGTACTCCTCGACGTTGGGGATGAACGCGTCGATCGTCTGGATGCCCATCATCGCGTTCTCGCCGTCGCGGCTCTCGACCGCGCCCGCCCCGCCGGAGCCGCCGCTGAAGACGTTCCAGAACCACGGGTCGCCGTACTGGTTGGGCCCCTGCAGCCAGGCGAAGGTCCAGCTCCCCCACGGCCCGGTGCGGCGCACCGCGGCCTCGGGGTCGCCGGCCAGCATGTAGTTGGAGGCCTCGAGGATCGCGTCGGTGCCGAACCAGCTGGCGTAGACGGTGGCGCCGGAGATCGGCGCCGGCTTGCGGGCGTTGACCAAGGTCCCGGCCGGGGCGATCACGGTGACCGGCTCCAGCAGCCCCTCGTTGAACGGCAGCTCCGGCGCGTACACCGTCCCCAGCGCCGCCATCGCGTCGCCGATCGCCCCCACCGAGGTCCCGTTCAGCACCCCGGGGGCCTGCTCGTCGGTGCCGGTGTAGTCGACGGTCAGCTGCGAGCCCTCCTTGATCAGGGTCGCCCGGATCGTGTAGATCTTGTCGTCCTCGCCGTCATGCTCCATGTGGGCCGCGCCGCTGTAGGCGCCGTCGGGCAGCTGGTCGAGCCGTTCGCGGAAGGCGGTGGCGGCGTTGACGATCTGGGCCGCGTGGATCTTGCGGACGGTCGCGCCGCCGTGCTGCTCGATCATCGCCGCGCAGCGCTCCTTGCCCATCCAGACCGCGCCGGTGATCGCCTTCAGGTCGATCTCGGTCGCCTCCGGCAACCGCGTGTTGGTGAGGAAGGCGTCGAGGACGTCCTGGCGGAACTTGCCCGCGTCGTAGAACTTGACCGGGGTGAAGCGGACGTTCTCGCCGAAGACTTCGGAGTGTTCGACCGAGTACCCGCCCGGCACGGCGCCGCCGACGTCGGTCACGTGGGCGCTCACTCCGACCCACATCAGGATCTCCTCGCCGTCGAAGACCGGCGCGACGACCACCACGTCGTGGGAGTGCAGGCCGCCGCCCTCGTAGGGGTCGTTGGCGAAGATCACGTCGCCCGGCCGCAGGTCCCCGGCGAAGCGCTCGAGCGAGTGCCGCACCGTGTTCGAGATCGCGTAGCCCATCTGCAGCGACCAGGAGATCGTGGTCAGGATGTTGCCTTCGGCGTCGAGGCAGCCGCAGGCGAAGTCGGAGGCGGAGACGAAGAGGAAGGAGCCGGAGAGGTTGACGAGGGCGCGCCCCATCTCCCGGTTCATCGTCAGCTCGTAGTTGTAGAGGATCTCCGAGAGGACGGGGTCCCAGTCGCCGCCGCTCTGCCGGGCGCTCACGAGTAGACCTCGATCGTCAGGTTGCGGGCGGCGTCGATCTGCGCCTCGGCGCGGCCGGGGACGAGGATCGTCGAGTCCGGGTACTCGATCAGCGCCGGGCCGGAGAGCGCCGGGCCGGGCCGCAGGTCGGTGGCGCGGTAGACCGGCACCGCGGTCAGCTCGGTGGCGCGGTCGTCGGCCAACGCCGCCCGGGTGCCGATCGGCTCGGCGCCGCCGCCGCCGTTGCCGTTGCCGCCGTAGGAGCCGTGCGCTTCCGGGCGCGGCACCCGGCCGATCCCGATCACCCGGCAGGTCTTCACGTCGTAGCCGGCCTGCGGGGCGGCGGCGCCGGTCCCGTAGGTGGCGGCGTAGCGGCTGTCGAAGTCGGCGACGGCGACGGCCAGGTCGCGTTCGTCGAGCGGCCCGTCGCCGTGCAGCTCGACCTCGAAGTTGAGGATCTGGCCGCCGTAGGCGACCTCGACCGAGCGCCGCAGGTCGGTCCGCTCGATCCCCAGCTCGTGCGCGGCGAGCGAGCTCTCGACCTGCGAGTCGAGCGTCGCGAAGAGCTCGCGCAGCTCGGAGAGCTCGGTCGGCTCGACCGTCCCCCCCGGGCCGAGCCGGCGGCGGGTGGAGCGGTTGGCGCTGTAGGAGATGTCGGTCGAGATCAGCCCCGAGGCGGAGAAGACCGAGGCGAAGCCGGGGACGACGACGCGGCGGATGCCGAGCTCCCGGGCCACCGCGGCGCAGTGCAGGCCGCCCGCGCCGCCGAAGGAGACGAGCGAGAACTCGCGCGGGTCGAGCCCGGCGAAGACCGTCCGCAGCCGCACCGCGTCGGCCATCGTCGCGTTGACGATGCGGAAGACGCCGGCGGCGGCGGCGATCGGGTCGAGCCCCAGCCGCCCGGCCAGTTCGGTGATCGCCCGTTCGCCCGCGTCGCGGTCGAGCTTCATCTCGCCGCCGAGGAAGAAATCGGGATCCAGGAGCCCGAGGACGAGGTTGGCGTCGGTGACCGTCGGCTGGGTGCCGCCGTTGCCGTAGCAGGCGGGGCCGGGGCGGGCGCCGGCGCTCTCCGGCCCGACCCGCAGGCTGCCGTCGGGGCCGATCGTCGCCAGCGAGCCGCCGCCCGCGCCGACCGTGGTCACGTCGACCATCGTCGTCGCCAGCGCCTGACGGTCGAGGAACTGGAGCGAGGTGATCCGCATCTCGCCGTCCTCGATCAGGGCGACGTCGGTGCTGGTGCCGCCCATGTCGAAGGTGATCAGGTTGCGCTCGCCGCGTTCCTCGCCCAGCGCCCGCGAGGCCATCGCCCCCGCCACCGGGCCGGAGTAGATCGTCTGCCCGGCGGAGGCGACGGTGCCCTCGATGTTGCCGAGGCCGCCGTCGGACTTCATCAGCAGCAACTGCCCGGCGAAGCCGCGCTCGCGCAGCCCCTCGAGCAGCTTGCCGCTGTAGCGCCGCAGCTCCGGCCCGGCGAAGGCGGTGATCACCGTGGTGCTCATCCGCTCGTACTCGCCGATCACCGGCGCCGCCTCGACCGAGGTGGCGACGAACGCCTCCGGGGCGAGCTCGAGGATCACCCGCTTGGCGAGCTCCTCGTGGGCGGGGTTGCGGAACGACCAGAGGAAGCAGACGGCGAAGGAGTCGATGCCTGCGGCCAGCGCGGCGCCCACCGAGCGACGCACCTCCTGCTCGTCGAGCGGCACGATCTCGCGGCCCTGGTAGTCGACCCGCTCGAGCACCTCGATCACGTCGCCGCGCGGGACCAGCGGCGTCGGGTGGGTGACCTTGGCGGGGTCGCGCTCCTGGTTGCGGTACATGCGGGCGAGCTGGTAGAGGTCGCCGAAGCCGCGCGTGGTCAGCAGCGCGACCCGCGAGCCCGCCCGGGTGAGGACGACGTTGGTGGTCACCGTGGTCGCGTGCAGGAACTCGTCGACGCGACCGAGCAGCTCGCGGGCGGAGAGGCCGAGCGCCGCCGCCGCCAGCTCGATCCCGTCGAAGACGCCGCGCTGGAAGTCGGGCGGGGTCGAGGGGGTCTTCCAGCTGCGCAGGAGCCCCTCGTCGTCCTGCAGGACGACGTCGGTGAAGGTGCCGCCGATGTCGATGCCGAGGCGCATCTCAGGCAGCCGCCCCCTCGGCCGCGGCGGCGGCGCCGCTGCTCGCGTCCTTGCGCTTCGCCTTGCGCGAGGTTTTGGTGCGGGCGAGGACGACGGCGACGATCAGGACCAGGCCCTGGTAGGTGTCGACGACCCAGAAGGGGATGCCGTAGAGCTGCAGCCCGTTGATCCCCACCGCGACGATGAAGAGGGCGACGATCAGCCCCGGCACGTTGAAGCGGCCGGGCTTGATCATGGTCGAGCCGAGGAAGGCGGAGGCGTAGGCGGGGAGCAGGTAGCTGGCGCCGGTGTTGGGCGGCCCGGAGCCGAGCCGGGCGCCGTAGACGACCCCGGCGATCGTCGCGAACAGGGCCGAGGCGAGGAAGGTGATGAAGATGACCTTGCTGGTCGGCACGCCGGAGAGCCGGGCGGCTTCGCGGCCCGCCCCGGTGGCGTAGAGGTTGCGCCCGAACGGGGTGTGGTCGAGCACGTACCAGACGATCAGCGCGAGCACGATCAGGTAGACGGTGGTGATCGGCACTTCGAAGATTTCGGCGCGGCCGATCGTGGTGAACGAGTGGGGGATGTTCTTGGCGATCGTTTCGCCGTTGGCGATCACCTCGGAGAGCCCGAGGAAGACCGAGCTGGTGCCGATCGTGGCGATGAACGGGTCGACCTTGGCGATCACCACGAGGCCCGCGTTGACGCCGCCCGCGGCCAGCCCGGCGAGCAGCGTGATCAGGATCGCCACCGGGATCGGCATGTCGCCGCCGGTGGTCTGGAAGAGCCAGGTGACGAGCACCACGCCGAGCGTCATCACGCCGCCGATCGAGATGTCGAAGACGCCGGCGGCGAGCGGCAGCAGCAGGCCGAGGGCGACGATGCCGCCGATCGTCTGGTTGCTGACGACGCCGATCAGGTTGTCGTAGGTGAGGAACTTGCCCGGCAGGGTGACGGCGAAGAGGACGATCATCCCGGCCAGCAGGACGACGCCGCCGTAGCGCTCGAAGAACGACGCGCTGCGCTTCCGCTCACTCACGAGACCCTCGCTTTCTCCGACCGATAGCACTCCTCGGTGATCGTCTTGCGGTTGATGCGCCTGCCGGTCAGCTCGGTGGCGATGAGGCCGCCCCGGATCACCAGCACGCGGCTGCAGACCGCCTCCAGGTCGTCGAGGTCCGAGGAGCAGAGAACGACGGCGAGCCCGTCGGCGGCGGCGGTCGCGACGAGGTCGAGGATTTCCGCCTTGGCGCCGACGTCGACCCCCTGGGTCGGCTCGTCGAGCACCAACAGGTCGGGTTCGATCCGCAGCCACTTGGCGACCGCGACCTTCTGCTGGTTGCCGCCGGAGAGCTCGGCCAGCGGCTGCTCGGGCTGGCGCGGCTTGACGTCGAAGCGCTCGACGATCTCGGCCGCCTCGCGGCGCTCGCGGCGCAGGTCGAGGTTCCAGCCGCGGGTCAGCGGGCGCAGATCGGCGAGGGTCAGGTTCTCGCGGATCGTCAGGTCGGGGATCCCCTTCAGATGGCGCGGCGAGGGCAGCACGGCGGCGCCCAGCGGCCGCAGCTTCGCCGGGTCGGGGTCGTCGATCACCCGGCCTGCGACGACGACGTGGCCGGACTCGACCGGGACCCGGCCGAGGAGCACGCCGGGGATGTCGTGGACGCCGGAGCCGGCGAGCCCGGCGACGCCGACGATCTCACCGGTGCGGATCGTGAAGTCGGCCCCGCGCAGCTCGCCCGCGGTGACCGCCTGGAAGTCGAGCAGGCTGCCTTCGCCGTGGACGCGGGTCGCCTCGCGGGCGGCGGCGGGGACGACTTCGCCGGCGCTCGAGCCGACGATCAGGGAGACGAGGCGGGCGGTGTCGAACTCCGACCGCGGCCCGGCGCCGACCACGCGGCCCTCGCGCAGCACCGTGATCCGGTCGGCGATCTCCTCGATCTCCTCCAGCCGGTGGGAGACGTAGACGATGCCGACGCCGCGGGCGGTCATCCGGCGGATCAGCTCGAAGAGCTTGGTCACCTCGGAGGAGGGCAGCGTCGCGGTCGGCTCGTCGAGGAGGACGACGCGGACCGCCGCCTCGTCCTGCATCGCCCGGGCGACCGCCACCTGGGTGCGCTCGATCGGGGTCAGCTCCTCGACCTTGATGTCGGGATCGAGGTCGAGGCCGACGATCGCCAGGGCCGCCTCGGCGCGGCGGCGCTCGGCGCCCCAGCGCACCCGCCAGCCGTGGCCGGTCAGGTAGCGGTCGCCGAGCCGCAGGTTCTCCAGCAGGGTGAGGTCGTCGAGCAGGCCGAGCTCCTGGTGGATGAAGCGCAGGCCCGCCCGGTGGACGGCCTCCGGGTCTCCATAAGGGACCTTCTGGCCGTCGACGGTGAAGGCGCCGGAGCCCGGGTCGGGCTTGTGGAAGCCGGCGAGGACCTTGACCAGGGTCGACTTGCCGGAGCCGTTGTGGCCGATCAGCGCGTGCACCTCGCCGGCGCGGACGTCGAAATCGACGCGATCGAGCGCACGGGTGCTGACGAACGTCTTCGAGACGTCGGCGACCGACATCAATCCCTCCATGCGGCGGCATCCTGCTCGCCAGGCACGGCGCGGCCAAGGCATTTCGCTCCAGAGAATCTGCTTCGCGACCGTCGCGCACGCGCGCAGACTCGCGACCGGAACTAACCCCGGGGTACGGGGAAGGAGAGAGAATGAAAAAGCTCAGCGTCCTCTGGATCGCTCTGCTTCTCGTCGCCGGTGCGGTCGTCACCGGGTGCGGCAGCAGCAGCGACAACACCACCGGGAGCGGTGGCGGTTCAACGCAGGAAAGCGAAGCGGAAGGCGGCGGCGGCGAAGCCGAAGGCGGCTCGTCGGTGGTGTCGGAAGCTCAGGCGGCCACCAAGGAAGCGGAAACGATCCCTACCGAAATCCTCGCCACCACGCCGGTGAAGCCGAAGGCGGGGTCGACGATCTTCCACGTCGCCTGTGACCTCTCGCTGGAAGGCTGCGCCAACCAGGCCAAGGGGCTCAAGTCGGCGGTCGAAGCGATCGGCTTCAAGTACGAACAGTGCAACGGCGGCTCGTCGCCGGAAACGATCTCGTCCTGCTTCAAAAACGCGGTCAACGCGCACCCTGACGTGATCATCCCCAACGGGATCGGGATCGAAGGGGCCGGCGAAGGCTTCGCCGCGGCGAAGAAGGCCGGCATCCCGATCGTCGGCATGTTCACCGGCGACCCGCCCGGCGCCGAAGGGGTGGCCACCGAGGTCGCCGGCGAAACCTGCCCGGAAGAGGGCAAGTCGGCCGCGAACTGGGTGATCGCCAACAGCGAAGGCAAAGCCAACGTCGTCTTCGTCGGCACGCAGACCTACACCTGCAACAAGCAGCGGCAGGAAGGCTTCATGGACCAGATGAAGACCTGCTCGGAATGCAAGGCCAGCACGCTGACCTTCTCGATCGCGACGATGCAGTCCTCGCTGCCGCAGCAGCTGCAGGCCGAGCTGCAGTCGAACTCGGAAATCGAATACATGGTCGGCACCTTCGACGCCGTCTCCCTGGCGGCCGCCGAAGCGATCCGTCAGGCGGGCAAGACCGAACAGATCCAGGTCGGCGGCTTCGACGCCAACGGTCCGAACCTGGAAATGATCCGCAACGACGAAATCCAGAAGTTCGACGTCACCTCCGGGACCACCGAACCGGGCTGGGTGGCGGCCGACGCCGCCGCGCGGGTGATCAACGGCGAAGAACTCGAACCGAGCACCCCGGTGACGACGGTGATGGTGACCGCCGAAAACATCGAACAGATCGGCGAAGCCTACGCGGGAGCGGAAGGCTTCGAAGAACAGTTCAAAAAGCTCTGGGGCAAGTAACCAGAGGATTCATCCAAGCGAGGGGGGCGGCCCGATGCCGCCCCCCTTTTTGTGCCTGGAGGGCGACGGGCGCGGGGCGATCGGGCGCGGGACGCCTGCGGTCTGGGCGTGGGACGCGGGCTGGGCGTGGGACGCGGGCTGGGCGTGGGGTGCGGGCTGGGCGTGGGGTGGGGGCTGGGCGCGGGGTGGGGGCTGGGCGCGGGGTGGGGGGTCGCCGCGGGATGGCGGGCGGGGCGCGGGATGGCGGGCGGGGCGCGGAACAAGGGCTGGTCGCGGGATGCGGGGTCGCCGCGGGACACGGGGTCGCCGCGGGATGGCGGGCGGCCGAGAGCGGGGCGGCGCCGCTAGATCGCGAGGCCGCCGTCGAGCGGCAGCGTCGCGCCGGTGACCGCAGCGCCGCCGGGGCCGCAGAGCCAGGCGATCAGGGCGGCGACCTCGGCCGGCTCGATCAGCCGCTCGATCGGCTGCTGGGCGGCGAAGGCGGAGGCGCCCTCGAGCTCGTAGAGCCGGGCGCTCTCGGCGAGGATCGCGGTGTCGGTCGAGCCGGGCGCGACCGCGGCGGCGGTGATCCCGCTACCGCGCAGATCGGCGCCGAGGGCGCGGACGAAGCCGGACACCCCCGCCTTGGCGGCGCAGTAGGCGGCGAGGCCCGGCAGGCCGCGCAGGGAGGCGGTCGAAGCGGTGGCGACGAAGCGCCCCGCGCGCGGCTCCGGCCGGCGCAGCAGCGCCGGAATCCCGACCCGCGCGGCGAGCATCACCCCGCGCAGGCAGACCTCGACGATGGCGTCCTCCTCGGCCTCGGCAAGTTCCCAGGCCGGAGCACCGCCCGCGATCACCCCGGCGTTGGCGACGATCGCCTCCAGCTCCCCCCACTCCTCCGCGAAGCCGACGATTTCCGCCATCGCCGCCGCGTCGGTGGCGTCGGCGGCGACGCCCCGCACCCGCTCCCTCGCCCCGGCAGCGTCGTGCGCGGCGGCGGCCACGGTGGCGTCGAGCTCGGCGGCGGTGGCCATGGCGTAGGGCAGGCGCGGGTCGTCGCCGCAGCGATCGACGGCGAGGACCCGCCAGCCGTCGGCGGCGAGCGCCGCCACGGTGGCGGCCCCGATCCCGCGCCCCGCCCCGGTGACTATCGCGACCCTCATCCGTCGCTCCCGGACCCCGTGCCGCCGACGCCCGTCCGCGCGCCGCGGGCGTTCGGCTCGGCGTCCCAGGCCCGGACGGTCGTCCGCAGGTCCGCGACCGCGGCGGCGAGCAGCTTCCGCCCCGCGTCCGCCGAGGCTCCCGTCGGATCCCCGAGCACCCCGTTCGGCGACACCGCCCGTACGCCTCCGCCCCGCAGCGCCCCGATGATCTCGGCCAGCGGCGCGGTGTTCCCGACCTCCGCCAACTCTCCCCGCACCACGGTCGACCTTTCCGGCGCCCCCCGCCCCTCGCTCACCTCGACCGCCGCCCCCCGCACCGCGTCCGACCCAACCGGCGCCCCCTCGGGTGCGGTCGACCTGAGTAACGCTCGCTCAAGCGCGGTCGACCTGAGTGCCGCTATGCATGGCTCAGGTCGACCGCGGTTGGTGGGAGTTGGCTCAGGTCGACCGCCGGTGGGGTGGATGGGGTCGTCGAGGGCGAGGAGGAGGGAGGTCTCGGTGTGGCCGGCGTGGGCGTCGCCGCGGAGATTGGGGGACCAGGCGCGGGCGTCGCGGCCCTCGGCGCGGAGGATCTGGACGGCGGCGGCGAGCGGGGCGGCGTTGCCGCCGTGGGCGCTGACGAAGAGGAGGCGGTCGAAGGTCTCGGTCGCCGAGCGGCCAAGCTCGACCAGGACCAGCTCGGTAGCCGCCGCGCCGATCGAGAGCGTCCCGGCGAAGTCCTGGTGCTCGCCGCTCGAGCCGTAGGGGAGGACCGGGGCGACGACGGCGCCCTCGACCTCCGCCGCGGCGGCCTCGGCCAGGGCGACGGCGATCGTCGAATCGGTCCCCAGCGGCAGGTGCGGCCCGTGCTGCTCGGTGGCGCCGAGCGGCACCAGGAGCGTGGTCGGCCCGGCCGCCACCAGCGCCCCGACCTCCGGCGAGGTAGCCGCCGTAAGGCCCGGGCCGGCCGGCCGGCGTCCCGCCTCGTCGACATCCTCCGCCCCACCCGATCCGGCCCGACCCATCGCTGTCGGCCGCACCCCGCTCATCGGCGCGTGAATCCCGGCGGCACGAGGACGTCATCGGGCACCAGGTCGTCGACCGACTCGCGGCCGAGTCCGTTCAGGGTCTCCTCGATGCCGGCGCGGATGATCTCGAGCACGTTGGCGACCCCCGCCTCGCCGTTGGCCGCCAGCCCCCAGAGGTAGGCGCGGCCGATCATCGCCGCCCGCGCCCCGAGCGCCAGCGCCTTGACCACGTCGGAGCCGCGGCGGATGCCGCCGTCGATCAGCACCTCGACCTCGTCGCCGACCGCCGCGACCACGCCGGGCAGGTTGCGGATCGTCGCCGGCGTGCCGTCGAGGTTGTTGCCGCCGTGGTTGGAGACCGAGAGCGCGGTGGCGCCGATCGCGACCGCCCGCCGCGCGTCGTCGGGATGGGTGACCCCCTTCAGCATGAACGGCCCGCCCCACGCCTCGCGCAGCCAGGCGAGGTCCTCCCAGCTCGGCGGCGGCGTCGCCATCCACTCGCCGTAGGCGCCGAAGAAGGTCGGCGCGGCGCCGTCCTCCCCCTCCAGGTTCGGCGCGGTCAGGTCGGGCAGCGCGCCGGCCCGCAGGTAGGAGGCGAGCCAGCGCGGCCGGGCCAGCGCCTGCGGCGCCAGCGCGGCCATCGCCCTCAGGTCGAGCCTCTCCGGGATCGCCGGGCTGCCCCAGTCGCGGCGGTGGGCGAAGGTCCAGTCGACGGTGACGATCAGGCCCACCGCGCCCGCCTCCCGCGCCCGCTCCAGCACCCCTTCGATCCGCTCCCGCGAGCCGAGCCAGTAGACCTGGAAGAAGGTCTTCGGGTTCGCCGCGACCACCTGCTCGAGCGGCTTCGAGGCGAAGGAGCCGAGGCCGATCGCGGTGCCCGCCCCGGCGGCGGCGCGGGCCACCGCGAGCTCGCCCTCCGGGTGGACCGCCTGCACGCCGGTCGGCGAGATGAGCACCGGCAGCGCCAGCTCCTGTCCCATCACCGTCCTCGCCAAGGCCCGGCCGCCGCCCTTGCCGGTGGCGATCCGGGGGACGAGGCCGAGCTCGCGGAAGGCGCCGACGTTGTCGGCCAGCGTCGTCCCCGCCTCGGCGCCGGCCCGCAGGGCGCCGAACACCGAGGCGGGCAGCCGCCGCTTCGCCCGCCGGCGGGCCTCCTCCACCGACTCGAACCACTCGCGGCTCGACGCCACCTCAGGCCTCCGCGGCGGACCGCGCCGCGCCGCCCGCCGCGAGGAACTCGGCGAGCGGGTCCTCGTCGCAGACCTTCGCCGGCGGGCGCGCCGCCGCGGCTCCGCCCGCCCGCGCCGGCCGCCCCGGCGATGGCTTCACCGGCGCCGGCCGCCCCCGCGCCGGCCCCGCCGCCGGCCGCACCCGCGAGTGGTCGACCGCGGGCGCCGGGATCGTCGCCTCCGCCCCGCGCGCCGCCAGCAGGCCCGCGCCGTGGCCGAGCGCGCACTCCGGGTCGGGGCCGTCGAGCGGCAGGCCGGTGAAGAACTTGGCCGCCATGCAGCCACCCCGGCAGGCGTCGTAGTGCCCGCACGATCCGCAGGCGCCCCCGGACTGCGGCCGGCGCAGCTCGGCGAACAGCTCGGAGTCCCGCCAGACGCCCTCGAACCCGCGCGGCTCGCGCACGTTGCCGGCGCGGAACTCCTCGTGGATCGCGAAGGGGCAGGCGTAGACGTCGCCGACCGGGTCGATCAGGCAGACGACCCGCCCCGCCCCGCACAGGTTCAAGCCCGGCAGCGCCTCGCCGTAGGCGGAGAGGTGGAAGAAGGAGTCCCCGGTCAGCACCGCCTCCCCGTGCTCCAGCAGCCACATATATAAGGAGCGCTGCTGCGCGGCGGTCGGGTGCAGCTCGTCCCAGACGTCAGCGCCGCGCCCCGAAGGCCGCAGCCGCGTGATCCGCAGCTGGGCCCCGTAGCGGTCGGCGATCGCCTTGAAGTCGTCGAGCTGACCGGCGTTCTGGCGGGTGACGACCACCGAGACCTTCGGCTTCTCGAATCCCGCCGCGGCGAGCCGCTCCAGCGCCCCGAGCGCGGTGTCGAAGGAACCGGGCCCGCGCACCGCGTCGTTGACCGCCGCGGTCGCGCCGTCGATCGAGACCTGCACGTCGACGTAGTCGGAGGCGGCGAGGCGGGCGGCGGCGGCCGCGTCGATGCGGCTGCCGTTGGTGGAGAACTTGACCCCGACGCGGTGGGCGGCGGCGTGGTCGAGCAGCTCCCAGAAGTCCTTGCGGACGGTCGGCTCGCCGCCGCCGACGTTGACGTAGAAGACCTGCATCCGCTCGAGCTCCTCGATCACCCCCTTCGCCTCGGCGGTGGTCAGCTCGCGCGGATCGCGCCGGCCGCTGGAGGAGAGGCAGTGGACGCAGGCCAGGTTGCAGGCGTAGGTCAGCTCCCAGGTGATGCAGATCGGCGCCTCGAGGCCCGCCTCGAACTCCTCGACCAGCCTCACGCGGCGACCTGCCGTGGCGAGTTGTTCTCGCTATCCGAGAGGAAAGCTCCACGGGCGGGGACGATCATCCCCGTCTCGGCGAGGGTCGCGAGCGCCCGCCGGTAGCTCGGCAGCTCACCCTCCCCGATGCCGGCGGCGCGGCAGGCAGCGGTCGGGTCCGGCGCCGCCTCCAGCCCCCGGACCGCGGCCGCCAGCCGCGGGCTCTTCAGGAAGGAGAGCCGCCTGGTGCCGAAGTGGTAGGCGAGGGCGCCGAAGCGCTCCGGCCGCAGCGCCACCTGGGGGTGGAGGCGCCACCGCCCCTCGAGACCGGTCTCCGGATCCATCGCCACGCGCCTAGTAGACGCCGCACATGCCGTCGATCGAGACATCCTCGACCAACAGATCCTGCTCGGCCGCGGCCTCGTCCTCGTCCTCGGCGACCGGCCCGGTCGGCCCGTCGGGTGCAGATCCCATGAGATCCTCCTCGCTCGAATACGGTTCCCGAGCAGCACTTATAGCACCCGGTGTCAAAATGTCCATAGGAAGACCGCCAAGCACCACCCGCGAGGAGATCGAAGGGGTAGCCCTCGACCTCTTCGCCGCGCGCGGCTTCGAAGCGACCACGGTCGACGACGTCGCCGCCGCGATCGGGGTCGGCCGCCGCACCCTGTTCCGCTACTTCGCGTCGAAGAACGACATCGCGTGGGGGGACTTCGACGGGGTGATGGCGCGGCTGCGGACGGCGCTCACCGAGGGCGGGCGCGACCTCCCGCTGATGGACGCGCTGCGGGTCGGCGTGGTCGAGTCCAACGGCTACCCGCCGGAGCAGCTGCCGGGGCTGCGGATCCGGATGACGCTGATCGCGCGGACGCCCGCCCTGCAGGCGCACTCGGCGCTCCGCTACGCCGAGTGGCGCGCCGTGGTCGCCGAGTGGGCGGCCGGCCGCTGCGGCCTGGCGGCCGACGACCTGCTCCCGCAGGCGATCGCCGGCGCCGCGCTCGGGGTGGCGATGGCGACCTTCGGGCGCTGGGTCGACCACCCTGACGAGGACCTCGGCGAGCTGCTCGACGCCGCCTTCCGCGCGCTCGCCGCCGGCTTCGCGCCGATCGAGCCCGGGCGCCGATGAGCGCGGGCGCCAGCTTCGAGCTCGACGCCGGCGTCCGCCGCCGCGACCGCGGGCGCCTGCTGATCGGCGGCGCCCCGCCGCGGCTGATCCGCCTGAGCGAGGCGGGCGCGGCCGCCCTCGACGCGATCCTCGCCGGGCCCGGCGCGGCGACCGCGGGGGCCGCGGGGACCGCGGGGACGAGGCTGGCACGGCGGCTCGAGCGCGAGAGCGTGATCCATCCCCTGCCCGGGGACGGCGCCGACGATCCGGAGGTGACGGCGATCGTGCCCGTGCTCGACGGCGGCGAGCGGCTCACCGAGCTGGTCCGGGTGCTGGCGGCCGAAGGGCCGGTGATCGTCGTCGACGACGGGTCGCGCGACGGCTCCGGGGAGCGGGCCGCGGGGGCCGGGGCTCGCGTCATCCGCCACGCCGCGGCGCGCGGGCCGGCGGCGGCCCGAAACGCGGGCCTCGCCGCCGCGCGCACCGAGCTGGTCGCCTTCGTCGACGCCGACTGCGTCCTCACCCCCGGCTGGCGCCGCGGCCTTGCCGCGATGCTCGCCGCCGATCCCGACCTCGCGCTGCTCGCCCCACGCGTGAGGAGCGCGCCGCCCGCCCCACGCGTGCAGAACGCGCCGCCCGCCCCACGCGTGAGGAGCGCGCCGCCCGCCCCACGCGTGAGGAGCGCGCCGCCCGCCCCACGCGTGCAGAACGCGCCGCCCGCCCCGCGCGTCGGGAGCGCGCCGCTAGGCACTGCGATCGGCGACGGAGGCCGCGCCCCGGCCCCCGACGCGCCGATCGGCCGCGGCGGGCGCCTCGCCGCGGCGCTCCGCACCGCGATCGCGCGCTACGAGCGCCGCGCCTCGCCGCTCGACCTCGGGCCGGCGTCGAGCCAGGTCGGGCCCGGCCACCGGGTCTCCTACCTCCCGGCCGCCGCCCTGCTCGCTCGCCGCGACGCCCTGCTGGAGCTCGGCGGCTTCGACGAGTCGATGCGCTTCGGCGAGGACGTCGACCTGGTCTGGCGCCTGACGGCGCGCGGCGGCAAGGCCCGCTACGTGCCCGCCCGCGAAGTCCTCCACCACCCCCGCACGACCCTCGCCGCGCTCGCCCGCCAGCGCGCCGGCTACGGCAGCTCGGCGCCCCACCTGCGGCGCCGCCACGGCGCCGCGGTGGCGCCGCTGCGGCCCGGGCGCCACGCGGTCGCGGTCTGGACCGTCGCGGCGCTGCGCCCGCGCCTCGCCCCGGTCGCGCTCGCCGCCTCGGTGGCGCTGGTCGCCTCCCGCGGCCGGGACCGTCCCTCCCGCCTCGGCCTCGCCGCGCTCGCCCTGCGCGGGCACCGCGACGCGACCCGCCACCTCGCCCGCGCGCTGACGCGCGAGTGGCTGCCGCTCAGCCTCGCCCTCGCCGCCGGCGCCCCGCGCTCGCGCCGCCCGCCGGCGGTCGCGCTCCTGCTCGGCGCGCTCGCCGAGGCGGCCGCGGACGGCACCGGCGGCCCGGCCGAGCTCCTCGCCGCGCTCCCCCTGCGGGCGCTCGACCACGCCGCCTACGCCGCCGGGATGTGGCGGGAGATGTCGGCGCGACGGGAGCTCGGGGCGCTCCTCCCGGCCTGAGCGGGCCGCCGCTCAGTCCCGCGCGGCGAACTCGGCAGGGCCCTTCTCGATCGCCACCGGGTCCATCCAGGCGATCTCCCAGAGGTGGCCGTCGAGGTCGTGGAAGCTGCGCTGGTACATGAAGCCGTAGTCCTGCGGGCCCTTCGCGTCGCCCGCCCCCGCGTCGCCCGCGGCGTCCGCCAGCGCGTCGACTTCCGCGCGGCTCGCGGCGCTGACGCAGACGGTGAGGGCGGTCGCCTCGGCGGCGTCGGCGAGCGGCCTGGTGACGAACTCGGCGAAGCGCTCGCGCTGCAGCAGCATCACGTAGGCCTGCTCGGAGACCACCATGCAGGCGGCGCCCTCGTCGCAGAACTTCTCGTCGAAGTCGAAGCCGAGCTTGGCGAAGAAGGCCCGCCCGGCGGCCAGGTCGGCGACCGGAAGGTTCAGGAAGAGGAGGCGGGACATAATGGTCTCCTTGGTGAGTGGATCGGTTGCAAGGAAGGACGGCGCCCGTGTCCGGAACTAATCGGTCCGGCGCCGCGCTCGCGCTCGAGGACGACATGGAGCGGCTGCGGCCGGGCCTCACCGGCTACTGCTACCGGATGCTCGGCTCCGGCTTCGAGGCCGAGGACGCGACCCAGGAGACGCTGCTGCGCGCCTGGCGCCGCGCCGACACCCTGGCCGACCCGGCGGCGCTGAAATCGTGGCTCTTCTCGATCGCCACCAACGTCTGCCTCGACCAGATCGACGCCCGCAGGCGCCGCGCCCGGCCGATCGACCTGGCCGACCCGGGGACCGCCGAGAGCCCGGTCGGGGCGCCACTGCCGGAGACCGCCTGGGTGCTGCCGATCGCCGACGGCCAGGTCATCGATCCCGACGCCGACCCCGAGGCCCGGGCCGCCGAGCGGGAGACGCTGCGGCTCGCCTTCGTCGCCGCCCTCCAGCACCTGCCGGCGCGCCAGCGCGTCGTCCTCGTCCTGCGCGAGGTGCTGCGCTGGAGCGCCAAGGAGGTAGCCGACGTGCTGGAGACCTCGGTCGCCTCGGTCAACTCCGCCCTGCAGCGGGCCCGCGCGACCCTCGACGAGCTCGACCTCGCCGACGCCGACGCCCCGGCCCGCCCCTCGACCGAGGACGAGAGCCGCCTGCTCGAGCAGTACCTGGAGGCCTTCGCCGAGTACGACATCGACCGCATCGTCGCCCTGCTCCGCTACGACGTCGTCTTCGACATGCCGCCGCTGCCGCTCTGGCTCCGCGGCCCGACCGACGTCGGCGCCTTCATGCTCGGCCCAGGCGCCGCCTGCCGCGGCTCGAAGCTGATCGCCCTCTCCGCCAACGGCCTCCCCGCCTACGCGAGCTACAAGCCGGACCCCGGGTCGGGCGCCTGGCTGCCCTGGTCCCTGACCCTGCTGGAGATGGAGGCGGGCGACGGCGCGACCGCCGCGTCCCTGACCGCCGTCCACAACTTCCTCGCCCCGTTCCTGCCCGACCTCTTCGCCTCCTTCGGCCTCCCCGACCGGCTCGGCGCGGCCGACCCCGCGATCGTCCGCCGCGGCTGATGGGCGGTACTGGGCTCGAACCAGTGACCCCTTCCTTGTAAGGGAAGTGCTCTCCCAACTGAGCTAACCGCCCGTCGCTCGATCGTAGCCGCGTTCGTCGCCCCGGGCTTACTCGCGATCGACCTGGACGATCGCGCGCAGGTAGGTCGCCGGGATCCGGGTGGTGCCGTCGGCGGCGGCGTTCTGGGCGTCGAAGAGCTCGCGCAGCTCGGCGTCCAGGTCGGCGGCGCGGCTGGCGGCCGCGGCGGCGGCGTAGGCGTTCATCGTCGGCCCGTAGTAGTCGCGGAAGGTCTCCAGCAGCTCGCCCGGCGGGCCCGGATGCTCGAAGGTCCACGTCTCCCGCGTGCAGGAGATGCGCCCGGCGGGGATCCCGGCGGCGGCGAAGCGCCCGACCACGTCGTTCTCGACCCCCCAGGTGACCGGGCTGACGAAGCCCGCCGGCGGCGGCGGCGCGTAGGCGGCGCTGATCCGCAGCAGCTGGGCGACCAGGGTGGGGTCGCCGGGGATCCAGTTGCCCATCGCGATCCGACCGCCGGGCCGCGTCACCCGGACCATCTCCTTGGCGACGTCGAACGGCCGCGGCGCGAACATCGCGCCGAAGACCGAGACCACGAGGTCGAAGGAGCCGTCGGCGAGGTCGCGCAGGTCGGCGGCGTCGCCCTCCTGGAAGCTGACGTCGGCGAGGCCCGCGGCGGCGGCGCGGGCGGTGCCGGCAGCGACCAGGTTGGCGGCGATGTCGACGCCGGTGACCTCGGCCCCGCGGCGCGCCGCGGGCAGCGCCGTGGTCCCGTCGCCGCAGCCGAGGTCGAGGACCCGCAGGCCGGGCTCGATCCCCAGCGCGGCGACGAACGCCTCGCCGCTGCCGCGCATCGTGGCGGCGATGCGGGTGAAGTCGCCCTGCTCCCAGAGGGCCTTGTTGGGGTTGACGGTCGCCTCGGTCATCGGCCTCGCTCCTTGCTCGCTTCTGGACGCCTCCCAGGCTAGGTCCGCCGCGCCGCGCCGCCAATCGGGCGTTCACCCGATCTTCGACCCGCCCGCCGGCTAGATTCGCCCGATGAGCGGCGCCCCCGCGACCCCGGCGGTCGAGCTGTCCGAGCTCCTCGGCGTGCTCTCCTTCGGCGCCGACCTGGGGATGGGCCAGCCGATGGAGCACGTGCTGCGCCAGTGCCTGATCGCCCGCGGCCTGGCCCGCGCGATCGGCCTCGACCCGGTCGGGCGGGAGACCGTCGTCTACGCCTCGCTGGTCACCTGGGTCGGCTGCCACGTCGACGCCTACGAGCAGGCCAAGTGGTTCGGCGACGAGATGGCGCTGAAGGGCGACGCGCGCCGGGTCGACCGCGGCGGCCGCGTCGCCGAGTCGCTCTTCATGCTGCGCCACCTCGGCGCGGGCCGGCCCCTGCACCGGCGGGCGGCGATGGTCCCCGCCTTCTTCGGCGAGGCCGGGCGGGCGGCCGGGGCGATGATCGAGACCCACTGGCGGGCCACCGACGAGCTGATGGAGCGGCTCGGGCTCGAGCGGGCGGTGCGGGCGACGGTGGCCCAGAGCTTCGAGCGCTGGGACGGGCGCGGCGAGCCGGCCGGGCTCGCGGGCGAGAGGATCCTCCTCACCGCGCGGGTGGTCAACCTCGCCGACGTCCTCGCCGCCTACGAGCGCGCGGCCGGGGTCGAGGCGGCGGTCGCGGTGGCGCGCGAACGGGCCGGGTCCCAGTTCGACCCGCGGCTGGTCGAGGCGTTCGCCGGCGTCGCGGCGGAGCTCTTCGAGCAGGTCGAGGCGGCCGAGCCGTGGACCGTGGTCGCCGCCGGGCCGCTGCCGCGGCGGCCGCTGGCGGGGGCCGAGCTCGACGCGGCGCTCGAGGCGCTCGCCGACTTCGTCGACGTCAAGTCCCCCTTCACGATCGGCCACTCGCGCGGCGTGGCGGCGCTGGCGGGGGCCGCCGCCGCGGGCTTCGGGCTCGACCCCGACGCGGCCGCGCTGCTGCGCCGGGCGGCCCTGGTCCACGACCTCGGCCGGCTCGGCGTCCCCAACACGGTCTGGGACAAGCCCGGCCCGCTCAGCCCGGCCGAGCTGGAGCGGGCGCGGATGCACGTCTACCTCGGCGAGCGCATGCTCTCCTCCTCCCCGGCCCTGGCCCCGCTGGCGGCGGTGGCGGTCGAGCACCACGAGCGCCTCGACGGCAGCGGCTACCCGCGCGGCCTGGCGGGCGGCGCGATCTCGCCTGCGGGGCGCCTGCTGGCGGCCGCCGACTGCTACCAGGCGCGGCTCGAACCGCGCCCCCACCGTCCCGCCCAGGCCGCCGCGGAGGCCGCCGCGGGCCTGCGCGAGGAGGTCGCCGCGGGCCTCCTCGACGGCGGCGCGGTCGAGGCGGTGCTGGCCGCCGCCGGGCACCGCACGCCGCGCCGCCGGCAGTGGCCGGCCGGGCTGACGACGCGCGAGGTCGAGGTGCTGCGGCTGCTCGCCCGCGGCCGGACCAACAAGGAGATCGCCGCCGCCCTGGTGATCTCGCCGAAGACCGCCGGCACCCACGTCGAGCACATCTACGCGAAGCTCGGCGTCGGCAACCGCGCCCTGGCCAGCCTCTTCGCCGCCCGCCACGGCCTGATCGGCGCCGGCGACTGAGGCCTCCGCATAGAGTTCCCGCTTCGCATGCCGCCCGAAGAGAAACCGCTCGTCTCCCTGCCCCGCAACCACTTCATCGCCCTGGTGATCGGCGTCTGCGTGCTGAGCGCGGCGATCGGCTCGGGGCTGGCGCTGCTGGCGCAGACCGGGCCGCAGGGGTCGGCCGGCAAGCAGGGTCCGCGCGGGCACCAGGGCAAGCGGGGCCCGCAGGGGCCGGCGGGCGAATCGGCCGGGGAAGAACTCGGCGCGCTCGAAGGCGAAGTCGAAGAACTGCGCGGCGAGGTCGAAGAAGCGGGCGAATCGGGCGAAGTAGGCGAATTGGAAAAGCGGGTGGAAGCGCTGGAAGAAGAAGTCGAAGGGTACGCCGGGATCGCCAGGGAACTCTGCGGCGAAGGCAGCTTCGTCTGCTGAGCCGGCGGCGCGCGGCGAGGACGAGGCGCCGCCCCCGGTACCCTCGGTCGCGATGGACACCTCGCTCCTCTGGCGCTCGGCGCTCGTGCAGCTCGTCTCGGTAGGGATCCTCTTCGCGATCCTCGCCTTGGCGCTGCCGAAGAGCTTCTTCGAAACCTGGGGCTGGCTGACCGGCCCGGTCGCCTGGATGGGCTGCGCCGCGATCACCGCGCGGGTGCTGAGGCTGTCCCTGAACGACACCCTGCTCGGGGCGCTGCTGGCCGGGCTGCCGAGCGTGGTCGCGGTGCTGGTCGGCGCCCACGAGGCCGGCGGCCTCGTCTCGATCTGCCTCTTCGGCCTCTGGTGCGGGTGGGGGCCGCGGCGCGAGGTCCCGGCCGCGTGAGCGCCTCGGCCGAGGCGCCGCTGCGCGGCAGCTGCGGCTGCGGGGCGATCAGCTTCGAGGTGCGGGCGCCGTTCGAGCTCGCCCGCTACTGCCACTGCCACCGCTGCCAGAAGCGGACCGGCACGTCGTCCTCGGCCAACGCCCGGGTCGCCCGCGCGGCGGTGGCGATCGACGGCGCCGAGCACATCCGCTCCTGGGTGCCGGAGGGCGGCCAGCCGAAGCACTACTGCGCCGAGTGTGGCGGCCACGTCTTCTCCGGGCCGCTCGACGCGGAGAAGATCGTGATCCGCCTCGGCACGATCGACGGCGACCCCGGCGTCCGGCCCGAGTACCGCCAGTGGGTCAAAAGCGCCGCCGCCTGGGAGGCGATCCCCGACGACGGCCTGCCGCGGTACCCGGAGGGCGGCCCGGCCTGACCCCGCCCGCCTGACCGGGACCGCCCCCGCTCAGGGTCCCTTCAGCCGGGTGAAGGAGACGTCCCATTCGACCGTCGCCTTGGCCCAGTAGTCGGGGGCGTCGTAGCGGCGGCTGCCCTTGGCGATCGCCACCCACTTGCCGATCCCGGGGTCGAACAGCTCGTCCTGGGAGACCTGGGCGGTGATCGTCTTGCCCGCCGTCGTCGTCGTGTCGAGGAACGGGAAGGCGAGCATGTCACCGGCCGCGGGGCACTCGGCGAAGAGGTCGGGGCCCTCGTCGGCGGCGAGGAAGACGCCGTTCTTGCGCTGCTGGTCGTATTCGAGGTCGAGCCGCCAGGCGCCGACCGTCCTGGTGCCGCAGTCGGGGTGGATTTCCACGCTGCCACCGCCGTTGCGGCCGCATTCGGGGTCGGTGGCCAGGCGGATCCGCGGCGTGTAGCTGCGGCTGACCGTCGCCGTCGCCGTCGCCGGGATGCCCTGCGGGGTCGCCCGCGCCAGCAGGTAGGGGTTGAACTGGCCCGGCGCGTGGGAGGCGGTGATCACGATCGGCCTGGTCTTGAAGACGATCTTTTCCGAGCCGCTGGAGATGTCGGTGAGGTCGCACTGGCCTTCGGCGGTGTGGGTGTGCTGCTGGACGGTCTTCTGCACGCCCTTGATCTCGATCTTGAAGCGCGCGGTCTGGAAGCCGGTCGCGCCGGAGGCCCATTCGGCCGGGGCGATCATGAAGGCGGCGGCCAGGAGCAGCAGGACGGTGATCACCGCGGAGGCGAGGCGGGCACGGGTCTTGCGGACGAGGTTCATCGTCGGTTCCCTTCGGTCTCGTCGCCCGGCTACGGGCGCGGGAGGGGCGGGCCGACCAGCTTCATCCCGAACTCCGCCGACCAGCGGGCCATCGCCTCGACGTCGACCGGGCCGGCGGGCGGCAGGCCGGGGCCCTCGGCGGGGCGGCCGACGCGGGCGAAGAACTCCTCCATCCCACCGGGCGTGATCAGCGTGGTGAAGCGGGCGGGCAGCTCGCCGTCGACGCGGTAGCCGTGGGGGACGCCGCGCGGCAGGAAGACCATCGCGCCGGGGCCGGCGGTGATCGTCTCCTCGCCGCAGACGACGGTCAGCTCGCCTTCGAGGACCCAGAACGTCTCGTCCTCGTGGGCGTGGACGTGGCGGGGCGGCGAGAAGCCGGGCGGGGCGACGGTCTCGATCAGGCCGAACTCGCCGTCGGTGTCGGCGGCGCGCGCCTTGATGATCGTCAGGTTGTTGGCGAACCAGATCCGCTCGCCCTCGCCGGCGGCGCGGACCACCGCGCCGCGGCGGCCGGTGGCGGTCTGCTCGCGCTCCATCGTGGTCTCCATCTTGATGCTCCTTTGCCTCGGTGAGGGGTGCGAAGTTGCCTGTGACTTAACTGCACAGCTGTGCAGTTAGTGCAGAGTAGTAAACTTACGGACACGATGCAAGCGGGGGAGCCGGGACGGCCGGCACAGCGGAAACGGACGCGCAGGGCGATCGTCGAGGCGACGATGGAGCTGCTCGGCGAGGGCGCCGATCCCTCGGTCGGCGAGATCGCCGCCCGCGCCGAGGTCTCGCGCCGCACCGTCTACTCCTACTTCCCGACCCTCGACCAGCTCCTCGTCGACGCCTCCCTGGGCCTGCTCAGCGAGGCCGAAACCGACCGCACCGTCGCCCCCGCCGGCGACGACGCCGAGGAGCGGCTCGCCGCCCTCGCCCGCGAGGTGACCGGGATGAGCGAGGAGGCCGAACGCCTCGGCCGCCGCGTGATCGCCCTCACCGTCGACGCCGCCGAGCCCGCGGGCGGTCACCCCCGCCGCGGCTACCGCCGGGTCGACTGGATCGAGACCGCCCTCGAGCCGATCCGCCCCCGCCTCGCCGACGACGCCTACGAGCGCCTCGTCTCCGCCCTGGCGATGGTGATCGGCTTCGAGCCCCTGCTGGTCGCCCGCGACACCCGCGGCCTCGGCGCCGAGCAGGCCGGCGAGGTCTCCGCCTGGGCCGCCCGCGCCCTGCTGCGCGCGGCGCTCGAGGAATCCGGCGCCTAGGGCGGCGTCAGGCCGTCGACCGCGGGCGCCGTGGGCGACGGGCGCGCCGGGCGCGCCGGGCGCGCCGGGGCGAGCGGTAGACGGTGAACTCGGGCTCGGGCTCGGGCTCCGACTCCACCTTCGCCTCGGACAGGCGGCCGGACCTCAGCTCGTCCCCACGCCCGGAGCGGTCCCCGCCGCGGCGAGCGCGGACGAAGTCCTGCAGGCCGACCTGGGCGACGAAGCCCGCCGCACCGAGGATCAACACCAGCAGTCCGGTTCCGGCCGAGCCGAGGATCGCGGTGAAGAAGGCGACGGCGACCAGACACCAGAAGAAGCGCCCCAAAGCCTCGGCAATCCCCTCGAGACGGTCGAGATCCGAAAGGTCGATCCGCATAAGTACGAGATTCGACCCAGGGCGAGCCTGTCCTTCGTCCCCCCACGTCGAACGCCCAGACGCACCGACGATCGGCCCAAGCCGGCACGCCCGGGTGGCGCGCAGACGGTGGGTGGCGCGCAGACAGTGGCTGGCGCGGAGGCGTGTGAGGACGGGTGCGTGTGCGGGTGCGGGCCCACGCGCCCCCCACGTG
>Ga0335075_10003241_pt1 | contig 25863 bp, 20 predicted proteins | sample Lox_Sample_24_FD_206723 | JGI IMG/M metagenome (GOLD analysis project Ga0335075, IMG submission 206723) | Soil microbial communities from Loxahatchee National Wildlife Refuge, Florida, United States - Lox_Sample_2.4 | ecosystem: Environmental > Terrestrial > Soil > Wetlands | place: USA...
AGCTTTTTCCATTCCTTCGGCTGCGTTGCCAGCACGAAATCAACGACGTCACGAGGCAGCAGACACAGTGCGCGGTCGTACTCATCCGGCTTCCGGCTGCGATAGCCGCCCGGCGGAGTCTCAGAGTAGGGCGGTAGGGGGTCGCGTACCGCGGTGGTATCTTGCGAGATGTCATCCGGCCCGCCTTGAAGTAGCGCGCGCTCGATAGCCTCCTCAAGGGCGCGCTCTGAAATGTCTGGGCTCACGCGGCTTCCTCCCGCACATCGATTTTACCGGTCGTGGCGGCGGAGATTAGTGCCATACGCAGCTCCTTAAGACGTCCTAGTGCATCCCGGATCTTTGCGATGAGGCGTTCAGTCCGAGAGGTTTCTCGATCAAGGAAGGTTGCGATACTAGCCTGTTCCGCGAGGGGGGGAGTTATCAACCAAAGCATTGGCAGCTTGCTTGCTTTGAGGCCCAATGCCGTTGATCCCGTCGACAAGCTAACAAGTTGCGATTGAAAATAGGCGGACTTCATTGCGCAGAGCGTGAAGTACCTGTCGAGATGCCGCTCGTCCATTCGGAATCGAATGACTCGTTGTGCGAGAGCAATTTCTTCCCGATCTACAAGTGCGACATTCCCTAGGGGGGCCTCCGTGGTGAATAGGATGTCGCCTATCCGCGGAAGGCCTCGTTGCATGATCTCCTTGTATTCGTCGTCGGCCACGAACTCTTGCGAGCACTCGTAGTCGATTGATCCCATTCTCACGTTTCTGGCGGTCACCAAGAAGATACCGGACGGGACTTTTGTTGGCGTCTTTCCTCGATAGTCGGCTTTTTCGATCACGTACTTCGTGAATGGCTTGATGCTCCAGTGTGCAGGAATCTTTCCCAGCCATTCGATATGCGAGTCCTTCATGGGCGCTGTCGGATCGAGACCGCAGGTGACAGCGCGCGTGACTAGAGCGGCCCGCTTCTCCTGGAGGAGCTCGATCAGCCGCTCCTTCTTTGCTACGAGTTGATCGATCTGTGCCGTCTCTCGATCGAGGAACGACGCGATTGCACGTTGCTCAGACTCTGGCGGGACTGCGAATAGCCCCGTGCGAATGGCGTCGCCGCCGAGCCCGAACCTTGTAATTCCATTTGCTGCAAGCTCGAACTGATCCTTGGGGCCAACGGCAGCGAATGAACGGCTCAGAAATGGGCCGAAAATGCCGGCTCGCGGACGAATGTGTGCCAAATGGTAGCCGCATAACACTCGGGGCAGGTCTTCCATTACAACGGCCGGAACGGCGATGTCCGTCCAGGACTCAGAGTCCTTCGTGATGAGCACATCACCGGATCGCAGCGAGAAACGACGTACCTGCTCGCTGCTTGCCGTCGCGGCCATGAACTCTAGGTCAGCAGTGATGTGTTCATTGTAGTAGACGTCGGTGTAATTGCAGAGTTCGACGGCTATCTGACCTTCGATGGATTTTTTGTCGACGTTACTGAGTTCAACCGACGCAAGGGTCTTTAGTCGTCTGACTTTCCAGTGCTTCGGGATCTCTCCTAGCCATTCGACGCCCGAATCCTTGTAAGCGGGATACGGCTTGTGACGTGTCGGCGTCGTGACATGCTTGGTGTTCGCGTCGCGATTTCGCAGTGAGCGGTTGGCGCTGCCAGACATATTGCTCATGTTGAGTGATCCTTCACTGTCCCTGGCCATGACCACGGGCCGCCCGGCCGCCATGCATTCTCGAACGGTTCGCGCGTGACGATGCTTTGCCAGATGGGTTGGAGAAACCGACCGATCTGTTCCCCGACGACCTCGAACTGCATCGGGGGCGGCGCGAGGATGGTGGTCGCCGCCCGATAGTTGCGCCAGCGCGTTTGGAGATTGGGTAATTGATAGAAGGCGCTTGTCAGTACCCGCGGGGTTTGGTCGGTCAGCGGTGTTCCGCGGCGCTCGAAGCAGGCCGCGACGGCTCGCTGGAGCGCGGATCCTTCGAAGGCGAAGGCTCCCGAGAGTGCCCAGATGTCGTGGAAATCCTTCATTCGACTGTTATTCGCATCCAGCTTGACCATCGCTTCGAACTTCTCGGCGACGGATGCTTCGCGTGGATAGGCGCGGAGGCGAGGTTGGGGAAGAGTGTCGAGTAGCCTCGGATAGGCGATTTCCTCTGGAGGAGCCGTCACAGCGTCGCCGACTCCAAAATCAACCTGAACAGGAATGCGTGCTTTGCCGAGGAACGCTTGGAACCGCGCGCGCTTGCCCACGTACTCCTCGTCGGCGCGGATGTCTTCCACGATCAGCCCGGAGAGATCGAAGCGAATGGCATCTTCAGGGCAAACGACCGCGCATACTTCCCTGAGCAGAGATCGTATGGCGGTATTGTCTGCGTCTCCGGAGAGGAGCACGTCGACGTCACGCGTTGCCCGATAGGGCTCGTGGAGCCAGACACTCAGGAGACTCGCGCCCTTCAGAATGCAGCGATCACGCGCGCCGCATGCTCCGAGACGAAATAGAAGCCGCTCGGCGGCGAACCTGGCCAGGGCAAGCTCGAATTCCTCGCCGCTTGCCTTGGCCCTATTCAGGAGGCGAGCCCGGACGGAAGCCGCAACATCGGGGCTCATATGGACCTCAGGTCCAGCACGGCAGTAAGACGGCGAGACGGAAGCATGTCCGCGACTCTCGCGAGCTCGGCAACCGTGACCTTGTGCTGTCGCAGGCCGTCCTGCAGCGCTTCCATCGCGGCCTCCGGCCCCACGAGGCGTTCGAATCGGAAGCAGTCCGCAATGGTGCGCGCAGGCGAGGTGATCCGCGCTGGCACTCCTTCGAATGCCGTGTTTTGCACCCCATATGTCCAGGCGGGGCCGCTGAAACGCACGATGCGTAGCTTGAGCGCAGGCAGACGCGGTTGACGTGCCTTGTGTGGGATGGCCAGCCAGACGGCTGAGGGCAGCTGAGTGCCGATACCGTGGACCTTGAGTGCGGAGAGCAGGCACACAATGCTGTTTGGCACCCGTGTGCAGGCCATCGCCAGAGAATAGTTTTCGGTCGGCTCCGCGTCTGCTACACGGTAGAGCCCGCGGCCGACGCGCTCGATTTTTCCTGCGCGCAGAAGAGCCGGGAGTTGATCGCGGGTCAGCCCCGCCGCTTCGACTTGGCTTGGACGGAAGAAGGCCCCTAGATCTGCCGCACGGAGCAGCCGCTCGGATTCCCGTAGCGACTTGGAACGCGAATTGTCGGCAGCTCGCTGATGCATGCCGACATTATACGCTTGGAGTTCAGGTGGTCAACGCATTATGCCGGCATCTATACATCATTGCCGACGTTATGCGTCATTTCGCAGGCGATCCTCCGGTCACTTCCGCCAGCATCCGAACAATGTCGCTCTCGATGCCGCGGATTTCGAGCTCGATTTCCTCCAGCGGGCGGGGTGGGGTGTACCGATAGAAGTAGCGATTGAAGTTGATCTCGTAGCCGATCAGGCCGACTCCCCCATCCTTCGGGTCGCGCTTACCGATGTCTATCCACGCGTCCGGGACGTGCGGCTTGACCTCACGGTCGAAGAACGCGCACACACTAGCCGGGACACCGCTCGCGTTGACGCTATCGTGGCCTGGGGGAAGAGGAATGCTCTCGTTATCGCGCAGCTCAGGATCAGCTTCGGGGTTCCCGTCCTCACCGCGGCAGATCGCAGCTCCCTCATCGCGCTCGGAGAGCGCCGAAAAGATCGCCTTGCGCGCCGTGGCCGGCAATTTGAGGTCCGCCTTCTTCCCGGCGGCATCCAGTTTGCGCTCGAACTCGTCGCGGTCCTTGATCAAGGTGGCCGGGAGGCTCCGCAGGACCCTGCGAATCGTCTCCTGCAGCGCTCGGCCTTGAGCTTGCTCCTTCCTGGCGGCATCGCCCTTTTTCTTTGACTGCGCAAGTGCCTGGAAGCCCTTCTCGTCCTCAAGCCGCGCAATCCGCTCTGCGTCGGCGCGGAAATTGAGCCGCAAAGGGCGCTCGACGGTGATCTTGCGGAAACCGAAGTGCGTCGTCGGAAAAATCCGGCTGACGATCGCTTCTTCCTCCTTCCCGTCCTTGGCAATCGTGCGTACGTCGCCATCCCTGAAGTCCGTGAGAATCCTCACGATATCCGCTGCACGCTCCAAAGGAATCTCGCGCCGCTTGTCGCCGAGGCTCTTGCGCATCGGCGCCCAGAACCCGGTCGCGTCTATGAGCTGCACGCTGCCTCTACGCGCGGGCGCCTTGCGATTGGTCACCACCCACACGTACGTGGCGATGCCCGTGTTGTAGAAGAGCTGTTCCGGAAGCGCAATCAGCGCTTCCAGGAGATCATTCTCGAGAATGAATCGGCGGATCTCGCTCTCGCCGCTGCCGGCATCGCCCGTGAAGAGGGGCGAGCCGTTCATGATGATCGCGATGCGTGAGCCTCCCTCCTTGGGGTCCTTTGCATGCGCCAGCATATGCAGAAGGAAGAGCAGTTGGCCGTCACTGATCCTGGGAAGCCCCGGACTGAAGCGGCCCCCCGAACCACGCTCGTGCTCGGCCCGCACAGCGTCCTCGTCGCGCTTCCAATCCTTCCCATAGGGCGGGTTCGCGATCAGATAGTCGAACGCCTTCCCCGCGTGCCGGTCGTTCGCAAGGGTGCTGCCGTACATGATCTTGTCGGCATCGCGCCCGGTGGGATCCTTCATGAAGAGGTCCGATTTCGAGACCGCCCACGTTTCGGGGTTCACCTCCTGTCCGAATAGGTGGATCTCTGCGTCAGGATTGAGCGGGCGCCGCAGAATGTCTCCGTTCTTGCGCAGCCCCACGGTGAGGTGCTCCTTCGCGATCATCAGCATCCCCCCTGAGCCGCAGCACGGGTCGTAGACCGTGCAGACAACACCCTTGCGCCGGATGCGCCCTTCGTCTCCGGCCAGCATCAAGTCCACCATCAGGTGGACCACGTCGCGTGGGGTGAAGTGCTCGCCAGGGTTCTCGTTGAGCGCCTCGTTGAACTTGCGGATCAGCTCCTCGAAGATCGTTCCCATGGTCGGGTTGTCGATCCGGTCCGGGTGCAGGTCGACATCTTTGAAGCGTTCCACGACCTGAAACAGCAGTCCCGCCTCATCGAGCTTGGCAATGGTATTGTCGAAATCGAACCTCTCCAATACCTCGCGCATGTTCGGGCTGAAACCGGCGATGTAATTGCGCAGGTTGGCCGCGAGATGCGGCGCGTCCGCCAGCAGCTTCTCGAAGTCGTAGCGCGAAGTATTGTAGAAAGCGAGGCCGGACGCTCGCCGGAGCTGTCCTTCGAGATCCTCGAGGCCCTTGCCCTTGAGCTCGGCTTGCCGCTTGAGAACCTTGTCCTTGGTATTGGCGAGGACGCAATCCAGCCGCCGTAGGACCGTAAGCGGCAGGATCACATCCTGGTACTTCCCCCGCTTGAAGGTATCGCGGATGAGGTCTGCGACGCCCCAAAGGAAGCTGACGATCTCGCTGTGGTTCACCCTGCCGAATCCCCCCGCCCGTTTGCCGACTTGGCTGATGTCGTGCTCAGCGGCTTTGCCGGCGGGAGTCTACGGTACCTCAGCTGCGCTTGCCGATATCGACGTAGTCCCGGCGGACTGGGCCGGTATAGAGCTGGCGCGGCCGGCCGATGCGCATCGCCGGGTCGGCGATCATCTCCTGCCAGTGGGCGACCCAGCCCACGGTGCGCGCGATCGCGAACATGACCGTGAACATCGAGCGCGGGATGCCGATGGCGCTGTAGATGATGCCGGAGTAGAAGTCGACGTTCGGGTAGAGCTTGCGCTCCACGAAATAGTCGTCCTTGAGCGCGATCTCCTCCAGCCGCAGCGCCAGCTCGAAGAGCGGCGTGTCGGTGCGGCCGAGGCGCGCGAGCACCTTGTGGCACATCTCGCGGATGAGCTTGGCGCGCGGATCGAAGTTCTTGTAGACCCGGTGGCCGAAGCCCATCAGGCGGAAGTGGCTGGATTTGTCCTTGGCGAGGCCGAGGTACTTCGGGATGTTGTCCGCGGTGCCGATCTGCTCCAGCATCGCGAGCACCGCCTCATTGGCGCCGCCGTGCGCGGGGCCCCAGAGCGCGGAAACGCCCGCGGAGATCGCGGCGTACGGATTGGCGCCGGTGCTGCCTGCGAGCCGCACCGTCGAGGTGCTGGCGTTCTGCTCGTGATCGGCGTGCAGGATGAAGAGGAGGTCGAGGGCCTGCGCGGCGACCGGGTCGACGTGATAGGGCTCGCACGGGACGGCGTACAGCATGTGCAGCAGGTTGCTGCAGTAGTCGAGGTCGTTGCGCGGATAGACGTAGGGCTGGCCGAGGGCGTGCTTGTGCGCGGCCGCGGCAATGGTCGGAATCTTGGCGATGATGCGGTGCGCGAAGATCTCACGCTGGCGCGGGTTATAGATGTCCATCGTGTCGTGATAGAACGCGGACATCGACGCCACCACGGCGGAGACCATCGCCATCGGGTGCGCGTCGTAATGGAAACCGTGGAAGAAGCGCAGCAGCGACTCGTTGATCATCGTGTGATGACGGATGCTGCCCTCGAACTCCTCGAGCTGCTTGCGGCTCGGCAGGTTGCCGTGCAGCAGCAGGTAGGACACTTCCGTGAACGAGCTCTTCTCCGCCAGCTGCTCCACCGGATAGCCGCGATAGAGGAGCACGCCGGCATCGCCGTCGATGTAGGTGATGCGGCTCTCGCACGCGGCGGTGACGCCGAATCCGGGGTCATAGGTGAAGACCCCGAGCTCTTTGTTGATCGCCGCGATATCGACCACGGACGGGCCGATGGTGCCGGGACGGATCGGCAGGGGAACCTTGTGATCGGAGGCTCGATCGACGAGCTCGAATGTCTTCTCTGTCATTCGGTGGACGCTTTGCGTTTAGGGGCCGTCGGCGCCAGCGGGGGAGAACCGAAAGGGTTACACGGTCCGCGCTCCGAATCAAGGCGCAATTGCTGCCGCCGAGCCTACCGGCGGGTAAGATTAACGAGTCTTAACGTGCCACTCACGCGGGGCTGAACTCCAGCGTTCCCGCACTGTCGAACTGCTCAATCGCCGTGCTCGAAACTCCACCGCTCGCGCTCTACGTCCATTTCCCGTGGTGCGTCCGCAAGTGCCCGTACTGCGATTTCAACTCGCACACTCTTCGCGGGCCGCTCGAGGAGCAGCGCTACCTCGATGCGTTGCAGCGCGACCTCGAGACACAGGCGCCGGAGATGACCGGACGCGAGGTCGGCAGCATCTTCCTGGGCGGCGGCACGCCGAGCCTGTTTTCACCCCGCGCCATGGCGGTGCTGCTGCAGTCGGCGCGGCGGCACCTCATGCTCGCAGCCGGCCTCGAGGTGACCCTGGAAGCGAATCCCGGCACCATCGAGCGCGGACGCTTCGCCGAGTACCGCGCCGCCGGCATCAACCGGGTCTCGCTCGGCGCCCAGTCCTTCGACGATGTGCGCCTGGCGGCGCTCGGGCGCATCCACAGCGCGGAGGAGACGCGCCGCGCCGCGGCGGAGTTGCACGCCGCGGGCATCGACAATTTCAACATCGACCTGATGTATGGGCTGCCCGGGCAGGACGCCGGTGCCGCGGTGCGGGATCTCGAGGAGGCTCTGGCGCTGCGGCCGAGCCACCTCTCTCACTACCAGCTCACGATCGAGGCCGGCACCGTCTTTGCCGGCCGCCCGCCGGTCCTGCCGGATGACGAGACGACGGACCGGATGCTGGACGCGTGCCGGGAGCGTCTGGATGGGGCAGGGTTCGGCCAGTACGAGGTCTCCGCTTATGCCGCCGCCGGCCGGCGCTGCCGGCACAACCTCAACTACTGGACCTTCGGCGACTACCTCGGGATCGGCGCCGGGGCGCATGGAAAGCTGAGCCTGCCGGAGACCGGACAGGTGGTGCGCACCACGCAGGTGCGCGAGCCCCGCCGCTATCTTTCATCGGCCGGGTCCTCGGCGGGACTCGCCACGTTCACGCGCACGCCCGTTCCGGCCCGGGAGCTGCCGTTCGAATTCATGCTGAATGCGCTGCGGTTGCTGGAAGGATTCGACGTGCGCACGTTCACCGGCAGGACCGGTCTGCCCTGGGAGGCGGTGGCCGGCACGATGGCCGAGCTTACCGGCGAGGACTTGATCGTCGCCTCGGGAGCATGTTACCGGGCGAGCCCGCGGGGTCTGCGATTCCTCAATGACGTCCTGTTACGTTTTGTCACGGAAACCCCGGGATCCGCCGGTCAATCGGAATTGTCAACGGCTCCGCAGCCCGCGCCCGCGCTCGGCCAACAGGGTTTATTCACAGGTGCCGGGGGCGGTAACGTAAAATGAGCAAATTAGCCGTCATACTGACCATGTAGGTCAATGATATGGTCATAAGCCATTGATAAAGCATGACAAAAATGCCTGGTCATTTTTTCGCCATTGCAATAAATATGCAATATGACCGGGAAATTTTACCCTTGGCGGGATGCTCACTCACAGAGTTATCCACAGCTTCTGTGGATAAGGGAGCCTCGGGCTGAGCCGTGGATCGGGGACCTGGGAAGCCTCGCGGCCCCGATCCAGGCCGCGACCTGTAAAACGCTTGTCGCGACGCAGATCGGCGGCTAAACTCGCCGGCCCTTTGAACCGCGCTGGCCGCCCCCACCTACGGACGGACCGCCACACGAGACGACCGAGCCTGCCATGAAACCCGAAATCCATCCTGCGTACAAAGAGATTACGGTCACCTGCACCTGCGGCAACTCGTTCAAGACGAGCTCGACGCTCGGGCACGACCTGCAGGTGGAAGTCTGCTCCAGCTGCCATCCGTTCTACACGGGCAAGCAGAAGATCGTCGACACCGCCGGGCGCGTCGACAAGTTCCGCAAGAAGTACGGCGCGGCCGCGGGCGCAGGGAAGTAATTACCCCAAAACCCTGCGTCCAGGCACAGGGAGGTGCCCCGCCGCCGCAGGGCGAGCCGGTGCCTTTCAGCGAGGACACTTAACGTGTCCTCGCTCCGGCGAGCGCTCGCGCACGGGCGCGACGCATGCGTCGCGCGGGCGGACAGGAGTCCGCCCCGGGCTTTCGCGGAGCAGGGATAGCGCAGCGAAATGCGCGGGCCGGGTGGCCTGCCACCATGGACGGTCAGTGGCACGGCCCCGGGCAGGAGCCCGGATCCAGCGCTTCTTTAAGACAGCAGCGACTCCACCTCCATCGTATTGGCCCGCTTCATCGGCCGGCCGTCGACCGGGCTCACCGGTGCCTGGCGGATCCCGTCCGTCGGGAAGACGGTGGCATCGATCGCCTGATCCTCGACCTCGAAGCGCAGTCCCGGGTAGGCGAGCACGCGCTCCGCGCTCATGCGCACCCGCCGCTCCGTCACCTCGTGCGCGATGCCGTGATCGATGAGCTTGAGCGCGACCGACTCGGCGCGGTCGGCGAACAGGTGGAGCTGGACTTCGGAGTGCTCCGTCGCGGTGCCGCTCAGCACCGGCCCGACCAGGCGCGGCTCGAACTCGCGCAGCTGCTGCATCGCGGTGAGCGCCGCGTGCCGCTGCGCCTGCAGCGACTCCTCGTGCGACTCACGGCCGAAGAGGCGCTGGTACTCCGCCAGCGCCGTCTCGATCTCGGTGTTCTTCGGCAGCGCGGCGATTCCATCCTGGACGCCGAGCCGCTCCGCCGCCTTGCGCTTGGCGACGAAGAAGTCGCGGATGCCATGCTCCGCCATGATGCGCGCGGCTTCCTGCGCCAGCGCACGCCGCAGATTGTCGCCGCGGGGTGTCGGATGTCTCCTGGCCATGGCGGTCAGAATATCGAATCGGCACCCGATTGGGTCTGTGCGCCCGGCGCTGGGGGTGCCGACCCTGGCGGCGCCGCTGTCGGCAGGTGGTTGGCCATGAACACCTCTGAAATGCCGTCCGGATTCTCGTCACTGACCAACGCGCCCGTCTGCGCGGAGACGCGTAACGTCACGATGCCGGTCGGCATTGGACGCTGCCGCTGCGGAACGCCCTCGAGGGCGTAGCGCATGAAGTGTATCCAGATCGGCAGCGCCGTGTGCGCACCCTCGTCGCCCGCACCGAGCGGCCGGTCATCGTCATAGCCCACCCAGACAGTGGCCTCGAGCTCCGGCGTATAGCCGTTGAACCACGCGTCACGATAATCGTTGCTGGTGCCGGTCTTGCCGGCGATATCGTCGCGATTCAGTGAGAGCGCCTTCACGGCGGTGCCGTAGCGGATGACGTCCTTCATCATGGAGGTCATGAGGTAATCGTTTTGCGGGCTGATGACCTGCGGCGCCAGCCGGTCCGGCGGCAGCGAGCTCATGCTGCCCTGAAGCGAATCGGACTGGGCGAGCAGCGCGGCCGGGGTCGATGCAGGCCTGGGCCCGCTGAGCGGGGCAGGGTGGGTACACAGCGCGCAGGCGACGCGCGGGGCCGCTTGCCACACCACCTTGCCCGACGCGTCCTCGACGCGGTCGATGTAGTAGGGATCGACCTTGAAGCCGCCGTTGGCGAAGACCGAGTACGCGGTGGCCATCTGCAGCGGTGTTGCCCGCAGCGTGCCGAGAGCCAGAGTCAGGTTCTGCGGCAGGGTCTTCGGATCGAAGCCGAAGTGGCTGACATACTGGGTCGTATACGGCAGCCCGATGTCGCGCAGCAGGCGGATGGAGACCAGGTTGAGCGAATGGGCGAGCGCCACGCGCAGGCGCACGGGCCCGCTGAACGAGCGGGTGTCGTTCTCGGGCCGCCAGGTCGTCTCCAAGCCCTCGCCTCCCGTCACGACCGGCGCATTGAGGACCGTGCTCGCGGGCGTGTAGCCGTCCTGGAGCGCCGCGGAATAGAAGAAGGGCTTGAATCCCGAGCCCGGGAGCCGCTCCGCCTGCGTCGCGCGATCGAACTTGTTGGAAAAGAAGTCGAAGCCGCCGACCAGCGCGGCGACCGCGCCATCGTCGGGATCGAGCGCGACGAAAGCGCTCTGCGCCTGCGGCACCTGCGCAAGCTGCGCATGGCCCTGTTTGTCGGCGACCACGTACACGACATCACCCGGCGCCACCACGTCCGCCGCCGTTTTCGGCGACGGACCCATCGCATCCTCGCTGAGCGACTTGCGTGCCCACGAGAGTCCGTTCCAGTCGATATCGGCGAAGCCGCGTGATCGTATATAGATCCCGGCGTCCTGTGCCCCGACCTTCACCACGACGGCGGGCAGGAGCATGCCGATCGGCGTGTATTCGTCGACCAACTGCTCGAGCTGCGCGGGCGTGGCGCCGGCGGCCAGCACGGTGCGGCCGATCGGACCGCGCCAGCCCCGTGTCCGGTCGTACTCGATGAGCCCGAGCTGCACGGCGCGGTTGGCGAGCAGCTGGAGCCGGCCATCCACGGTCGTATAAACCCGATAGCCGGCGGTCTCGGCCGCGGGGCCGTACCACTGCTCCATCTGCTGCCGCACCATCTCCGCCACATAAGGTGCGTTGACGTCCACGTGCGGAGCATGCGCGCTAGCGTCAATGGGCGTGTGGTTGGCAACCTCCGCCGTGGACGCGTCTATGTAGCCGAGGTCGAGCATTCTCTGCAGCACGTAGGAACGGCGCGCCGCCGCGAGATGCGGGTGGATGATCGGGTTGTAAAGCGACGGCGCCTGGGGAATCCCCGCGAGCGTCGCCGCTTCCGCCACGGTCAGCTGATCCAGGCTCTTGCCGAAGTAGGTCTGCGCCGCCGCGGCGACGCCGTAGGAGCGCTGGCCGAAGAAGATGACGTTGAGATAGAGCTGGAAGATCTCCTGCTTGCTGAACTCGTGATCCATCTCGTAGGTGACGAAGCTCTCCTGCAGCTTGCGGCGGAAGGTCTTGTCGAGTGTCAGGAAGGAGTTGCGGGCGGCCTGCATGGTGATGGTGCTGCCGCCCTGGATCTTCTTGCCCGCGATCAGGTCGACCATCGCCGCGCGCGCGATGCTGAGGAAGCTGATGCCGCTTTCCTGGAAGAAGCGGTGGTCCTCCGCCGCCAGGAACGCCTCGCGCACGAGCGGCGGGATCTGCTCATAGCGGACGGGGGTGCGCTGCTGGGCGCCGATCTGGGCGATCAGATCACCCGCCGAGGTGTAGACCCGCAGCGGGACTTTCAACTCCACGTTGCGCATCTGTGCGCTGGTCGGGAGGGACGGCTGCAGATAGACGTAGCTGCAGGCGTAGACATACAGCCCGAGAAGTGTGATCAACATCACACCGCCCAAAGCGGCCGCCGGAATTCGAACCTGTTCCCATTTCACAGAAAACGACTCTCTCTGCTTGCGCTCCCCGCAAGGGCTATGCATAGTAGCGCCCGTTTCAGGGCAAACTCACCGAAAGGTGGGGACGCAAAGCCTCCGGTCTACGGGACACATGTGCCTATGACAGCGGGGTTGCCGGTCTGGTTTCCGGGCCGTTCCTCGCTTCGCGCATGGCCGTCCGACCGAAGGCGCGTCTCCAGACCGCTTGAGTACGGCACAGGCACCTCATCTCGCTTTCCAGACCCTACACACTTGCCTCGGGCGAGTGGGGATGGCTTTTCCCCTCTGTGACGCCGCCGGCACTCTACGTGCCCGGCTGCGGGGCCTCCCGGAGGCGATCGCCTGGTTCCGTGAGGCTGCTCACGTCGAATTTAACTTTGCGCTGATATATAGTGCGTCGGACACTCACACGGGGCGGTCGTTTTCAGGCGTAAGTACCTGAAAAGGAAATAAAAATGTTCCTCCTTCAGCGCAAGCACCGGCCCCTTCTGGGACTTGACATAACCACTTCCTCGGTCAAGCTCATCGAGCTTACCATGTCGGGGGGGCAGTACCGGGTGGAGGCCTACGCGGCCGAGCCCACGCCCCAGAACGCGATTAACGAGAAGGCCATCGTGGACGCCGAGGCCGTGGGGGAAGCCGTCCGCAGGGCGGTAAAGCGCTCCGGTGCGAAGAGCACCGAGGTGGCCGTGGCGATCAGCGGCGATGCCGCCATCACCAAGGTCATCCAGATGCCGCGGGCGCTACGCGCCAACGACCTCGAGGCGCAGGTGGAAATGCAGGCCGACCAGTACATCCCGTTCCCGATGGATGAGGTCAGCTACGATTTCGAGGTGCTCGGACCTTCCGAGAAGGACCCCGAGACCAACGACGTGCTGCTCGTGGCCACGCGCACGGAGAACGTCGATCAGCGTCAGGCGGCGGTCAAGGCTGCCGGACTCACCGCGAAGATAGTCGACGTCGAGGCGTTCGCGCTGGAGAACGCCTGCAAGCTGATGACGCACCAGATGCCGGACGGGGGGATCGACCGGACCATCGCGGTCGTCGACTTCGGCGCCAGCAGCACCACCTTCAGCGTGCTGCGCAATCTCAAGGTCGTGTACACGCGCGACTTCTCCTTCGGCGGCCAGCAGCTCACGGAGGAAATCATGCGTACCTACGGGCTCTCCATGGAGGAGGCCGGACGGGCGAAGAAGGAAGGCGGCCTTCCCGGCAACTACCAGTCGGAGGTGCTCGACCCGTTCATCGACGACATGACCCAACAGGTCAGCCGCTCGCTGCAGTTCTATCTCGCCTCGGGTTCCGGCCGCGAGCAGCCCGAGAAGATCCTGGTCTGCGGCGGCTGCGCCAACATCCCGGGCGTCGCCGAAGTGATCTCGAGCCGGGTCGGCATCGCCGCGGAGAAGGGCGAGCCGCTCGGACAAATGAAGCTGTCCTCCCGCGCCAAGGCGCAGGCGGTGCAGCGTGACGCGACCGCCCTGCTGACGGCGTGTGGCCTGGCCCTGCGGAGCTTCGACTGATGCCGCGCATCAACCTACTTCCCTGGCGGGACGCGCAGCGCAAGGAGCGCAAGCTCAAGTTCATGGTGGCCATGGGCGGCGCGGCCGTCTGCGCCTTCGTGGTGACGGGCGGCGTCTACCTGCTCTACAGCGCGATGATCGATGCGCAGGACGCGCGCAACCAGATGCTGACACAGCAGATCAAGATCCTCGACCGGCAGATCGAGGAGATCAACGACCTGGAGCAGACCAAGGCGCAGTTCATCGCCCGCATGCAGATCATCGAGAAGCTGCAGCGCTCGCGGCCCGAGATCGTGCATCTCTTCGACCAGATCGTGAAGACGCTGCCCGACGGCGTGTACCTCACCGGCGTGACGCAGAACGGCGAGCACCTGAAATTCACCGGCGTGGCGCAATCGAGCACGCGGGTGTCGGCTTTCATGCGCAACATCGATTCGTCGCAATGGATGAAGAACCCGACACTGGAAGTGATTCAATCCGCGCCGGGGGCGTTCGGCTCCAGCTTCACGCTCGACGCCGATGAGGCCGCGGGCGATGCCGGCGGCGGCGCCGATGCCACGGCCGTGGCAAACGCAGGGAGCCCGTAAATGAACCTGAACATCCTCGAGGAGATCCGCGACCTCGACCCCCGCGATCCCGGCCGCTGGCCGCTGGCGGTGCTGGCCGCGGCCGTCGGAGCCACGTTCCTGCTGCTGACCCTGTTCCTGGTGTATTTCTTCGTCTGGAACGACATCCGGCCGGAGCTGCAGCAGAAAGAGGACCAGGAGCAGACACTGCGGCACCAGTACCAGCAGAAGCACGCGCAGGCGGTCAATCTCGCCGTCTACACGCAGCAGCTGAAGGATCTGCAGCGCTCCTTCGGGGCGTTGCTGCGCCAGCTCCCCGGCCGCACCGAGGTGCCGAACCTCCTGGTCGACATCTCGCAGACGGCGCTGGCGGCCGGCCTGCAGCAGAAGCTCTTCCAGCCGCAGCCCGAGCAGGCGCAGGACTTCTACGCGGAGCTGCCCATCAAGATGGTCCTCACCGGCAGCTACCACCAGTTCGGCCAGTTCGTGAGCGGCATCGCCGCCCTGCCGCGCATCGTGACGCTGCATGACATCGACATCAAGCCGACCGGCGGCGACAGCGGTTATGACGACCTGACGCTGACCCTCACCGCCAAGACGTACCGCTACCTCGATCAGGATGAGATGGCGGCCGCGCAGCACGGCAACACGAAGTTCGCCCATCCGCCGGGCCACTGAGGGGGAACAGCGGGGTGGTCACTCACATGCGACAACACAAATTTGCCCATACCGGCGCCGCTCGCGCCCGCGTCGCGGCGTTCGCCGCCGCCATCGCCCTGGCCGCGGGCCTGACCGGCTGCTCGAGCGCCGACAGCGACCTGCAGCAGTTCATCCAGCAGACCAAGCAGCAGCCCGGCGGCCACGTCGACCCGTTGCCCGAGGTCAAGCCCTACGAGACCTTCGTCTACGACGACCAGAACCTGCGCTCGCCGTTCGTGCCCAGCCAGGCGACGGGATTCAACTCCGTGCGCCGGGACGAGAAGCGCCCGCGCGAGTTCCTGGAGCAGTTCTCGCTCGACACCCTGAAGATGGTGGGCACCATCCGGATCGCGGGGTCGATGTACGGGCTGGTGCAGACCAAGGACGGCATCGTTCACAGGGTCACGGTCGGCAACTACATGGGCCAGAACGACGGCCGCATCACCGACATCTCTCCTTCCAAGATCGATATCGCCGAGATCGTCCCCGACGGCCTCGGCGGCTATATGAAACGGCCGGCAGCCCTGGGCCTAAGCCAGTAGGGAGTCTCGAACAATGAAATCCCTTTCCCCGATGTGTCGGATCCTGAGCGCGGTAGCGTGGCTGGCGGCCTGCACCGCGTTTGCGGCGCTGCCGAGCCGTGCCGCCTGGGCGGACAGCGCCGCGCTGCAGTCGATCGACGTGACACCGCTCCCGAACCAGCGCGTGCAGCTCACCCTGCACCTCTCGGGCCCCGCGCCGCAGCCGCTTTCGTTCACCATCGACAACCCGGCACGCATCGCCATCGATCTCCCCGACACCACGCTCGCGCTGCCTTCGCGCCGCATCGACGTGCAGTCGGGCGGCCTCGACTCCATCGTCGCGGCTGAGGGCAAGGACCGCTCGCGCCTCGTCCTCAGCCTCGACCACCTCGTGCCCTACGACATCCAGCGCCAGGGAAACGAGGTTCTCGTGACGCTCGGCGCGGCCTCCAACACCGCTGACCAGGCCGCGGCCGAAGCGGCCGCGCAGAGCGATAACGGCGGCGCCGCTCCGACGGGCGGGTCCGTGGCCTCTTCCGAGGCCACCCAGGGGTGGGAGATCCGCAGCATCGACTTCCGGCGCGGAGCCGACGGCTCCGGCCGCGTGATCGTTCATCTGTCCGATCCGCACATTCCGATCAACCTGCAGCAGGTCGGCAACCAGATCGTGGTGGACTTCGCCAACGCGGCGGTGCCCTCCGACCTCGTCCGCCGCTACGACGCCAGCGATTTCGGCACCCCGGTCACCGATTTCGATGTGACCAACAGCAGCCACGGCTCGCGCATCGCGATCGACGCCACGGGTGAATACGATCAGCTGGCCTACCAGTCCAACGACGAGTACGTCATCGAGCTGCAGCCGCTGAAGAAGGGCGAGGCGCAGGCCCTGCGGCCGAAATACACCGGCGAGCGCCTGACCCTGAACTTCCAGGACATCGAGGTGCGCGCGGTGCTGCAGCTGCTGGCCGATGCCAGCGGCCAGAACATCGTGGTCAGCGACTCCGTGAACGGCAGTGTCACCCTGCGGTTGCAGAACGTGCCGTGGGACCAGGCGCTGGCCATCATTCTGCAGACCAAGGGGCTCGGACAGCGGCGCGAGGGCAACGTGATCCTCGTGGCGCCGCAGGCGGAGCTGGCCGCGCGCGAGCGGGCCGATCTTTCGGCGCAGAACTCGGTGGAGCAGCTCGAGCCGCTGCGCTCCGAGTACCTGCAGATCAATTACGCCAAGGCGTCCGATCTTGCCGCTCTCGTCAAGTCGCAGACCAACTCGCTGCTCTCCAAGCGGGGCAACGTGGCGGTCGATGACCGTACCAACACCCTGCTGCTGCAGGACACGCCGGAGAACCTGGAGGAGATCAACCGCCTGGTGGCGCGGCTCGATGTCCCCGTACGCCAGGTTGAGATCGAGGCGCGGGTGGTGCTGGTCAACGATGACTTCAATCGGCAGCTGGGCGCGACGCTCGGGCTCACCGACGTGCAGAAGAACGGCCAGACGGGTCTCGTGACCACCTCGGGCACCGCGGCCGGCACGGACTCCATCGTCAGCTCCGCGCTCACCAACGATCAGTCCACCGGGCAGCCCTTCCCCGTTTCCATTCCGACGGGGGCGAGCGCGCCTGAGCGGTACAACGTCAACCTGCCCGTAGGAACGCCCGACGGCACGATCGCCGTAGGCATCCTGTCGGCTTCACGCCTCGTCGACCTCGAGCTCTCCGCCGCCGAGGCCGAGACCGAGGCCAAGGACATCTCCTCGCCGCGGGTGATCACCGCCAACCAGAAGCAGGCGACGATCATGCAGGGCGTCGAGATTCCGTATCAGCAGTCGGCTTCCAGCGGCGCCACCTCGATCTCGTTCAAGAACGCGGTGCTGCAGCTGCAGGTCACCCCGCAGATCACCCCCGACAACCGGATCATCCTCGACCTCGACGTCCGCGACGACGAAGTGGGACAGGTGGTCGTGGAGTCGGGTGGCGTCAACGTGCCGGCGATCGACACGCGCGAGGTGACCACACAGGTGCTGGTCAACGACGGGCAGACCGTCGTGCTGGGCGGCATCCTCACGACGCAGGCCAGCAACGTCGTGAACAAGGTGCCGTTGCTCGGTGACATTCCGATACTGGGGACTTTCTTCAAAAACACGAATCGCACCAACAATAAGGACGAACTGTTGATCTTCGTCACGCCGAAGATCATCCGTCAGGGCGTAAATGTGTACTGAGATGGTGGGTCGTGCCGCGAGTGCGGCATTCAGGGTGGAAAGTAGCATGAGAAAGTTCGCATCGACATTGGCGGTTACGGCCGCGGCGCTCGCGCTGGCCGCCTGCGGCGGCGGCAGCGGCACGCTCACGCAGGAGAGCGGTAGTGGCAGCGGGACGGGTACCGGCACGACCGGCAACACGACCTACTCCATGGGCAATGGCAGCGGCAGCGGCTTCCAGTCGGGAATGATCGGCGTCTCGAGCGGCAATGTGTCCGCCGGCGGCACGACGAGCCTGCAGGCTTCCATCGTCGATCAGACGGGGGCGCTCTATACGGCGGGTTCCGTGACGGTGACTTTCAGCTCGACCTGTATCGCCCAGGGGCTGGCCGCGGTCACGGCCTCGGGTAGCAGCACTGCGGGCACCAACCCCAACACGGTGGTTACGACGACAGGAACGGTGAGCGCCACATATACCGCGAAGGGCTGCAGCGGTTCAGACGTCATCACCGCGAGCGCGACCGTCGGAAGCTCCAGTCTTACAGCCACCGGCACGGTCACCGTCGCCTCGGCCGCGACCGGCTCCATTCAATTCGTATCCGCCACGCCGACAACGATAGGCCTGAAGGGCACCGGACAGGCTGCGACGTCCACCGTGGTTTTCAAGGTGCTGGATTCAACCGGTGCCGCTAAGCCCGGCGTTACGGTCAATTTTGCCCTGAACACCTCCGTGGGCGGCCTTTCGCTCACGCCGACGAGCGGGACCTCTGCCGCGGATGGAACCGTGCAGACGGCAGTAAGCTCGGGCACCGTGCATACGGTCGTCACCGTGACGGCATCGATCACTTCGCCTGCCCTCAGCACACAATCGAGCGACCTCACGGTAACCGCTGGTATCCCGGCCTCGGCGGCCTTCTCCATCGCGGTCGGCAGCCCCGAGTATAACGGCACGACGCCCAGTGGTCCGGCCTGCCCCAACGTGGAGACATATAACACCGACGGTGTGGTTGTCCCGATGACGGTGCGACTCTCTGATCGCTACGGCAACCCTGTTCTCAACAACACCTCGGTGACGTTCTACACCAACGGCGGCCAGGTCGCCGGAAGCTGCAGCACGACCAACGGTGCTTGCGTGGCCAATTGGACGAGCGCCAACCCGCGTCCGCAGACGACTGACGACAGCCCCCCACTCCTGGCCAATGGCCGGGTCACGGTCCTCGCGTATGCGATCGGTGAGGAGTCATTCACGGACGAGCATGGCAGCGGCTTCTATGAATCCGGCGATCCCTTCCAGGATCTGGGCGAGCCGTACGATGACGCGAACGAGAACGGCGTGCACGATTCGGAGGAGTGGTTTTACGACTACTATCACACTGGGGCCTATGTGGGTCCGAGCGGCTCATTCATAGGCATCACCTGCACGGGCACGTCGGCCACCTCCACCTGCACGGAAAACACGCTCGCGATAGGGGCCTCGCACCTCATCATCATGTCCACTGCCCTGGCACAGATACCCAATAATTCGTCTGGTAACCCGGAAATCGGCTTCAGCCCCAACATCACATTGGATACAAATACTGACAGGGAAGACATTCCGCTCGGTGCCAGCGGCTCGATCACATTCACGATCGCGGACATGAACGACAACCCCATTTCTGCGGGATCCACGATCGCCGTGACCGCGGATACGGCCGTCGGCACGATAAGCACCTCCTCGAGCTCGTTCGCCGAAGGCTGCAATACGGCCGTGGGCGGCGACACATTCACGAGTTACATCACAGGTGCCGCCACGGCCGGTGAGGGGAACATCACGATACAGGTGAAATCCGCGGGCACTGCCTCGCTCTCGACCTTCACGATTCCTGCCGAGGCGAAGTGACCTGGGTCGAGTCGCAGTAGACAATCTTGTCGAGCTGAAGCGGCCGCCTCCAGGCGGCCGCTTCGCTTTGGGGCGTTCTTATAGCTCAGCGTCGGACGAGGTACTCGACGGACTCTGAGTCACGTGCGTCGGACCTTCTTTGCGTGCCACTCTTCCTCAGGGCGCCGCCCTTTCAGTACGAGCGCCTCGGCTACAAGACTCTTCCACCAAGACGGGTCGACCTTGGCGAGCTCACGGCGTTTGAGCGTGATGATGGAGAAACTGGCATTCAGCTGCCGCTCGAGCGCGGCGAGCTCGTCTCGAACATGCTCCGATGGCAGACCACTCTCAAGCAAGACTGCGATGTCCACGTCGCTTTCCGGCTTGTCCTCTCCGCGGGCGACGCTTCCGTAGAGCCACGCATCGAGAACATCTGGCTGTTTGGCCAGCACCTCGCGTAGCGAGGAGAGGAAGCTCTCCCACTGCGCAAGTTCAGCCGTGAATAGCGAGGCAACCGCAGCCGTCATCGGGTGCTCCGGGCGCGCGCAAAACAATCGCGTGCGGCCTGATCCAAGAACCTGCGCGGCTCCCTGCAGCCCGAGATCTTCGAGAACGTTACGCACCCCCTGGGGAGTCAGCCCCGATTGGGCTGCAAGTTGCGTGGAGCTCAGCGCGCCCCCGTGCATGAGGAGCACTCGGAGTAATCTTATATGGCCGCTGTCTCCCAACATTCGGGTCAGCGGGTACCGCCGATAACTTTGAGAGGCGGCAGTTCCCATCGCAAGTCTATTTTGCCATAGCAAAACATATTTTGCAATAGATAAATATGGTTTGTGATGACTGAACCGCGGTGCGCAAGACTGCGCAAGACCCGGAGCCTCCCACCCGCTAGAGCCAACACGCTGGTTTGATATGCTCCCGGCGCCTATGCGCGGCGCGCCCAATATCATTCTCATCGGCCCAATGGGCTCCGGCAAGACCGCGGTCGGCCGCAGCCTCGCCCGGCACCTGGGTAAGCCTTTCTACGACAGCGACGCGGAGATCGTGCGCCGCACGGGGGTGGATATCCCTTACATCTTTGAGAAGGAGGGCGAAGCGGGCTTCCGCGAGCGGGAGCGGGAGGCCATCGAGGCGCTGGTCGGGTTGAGGGGGATAGTGCTGGCGACCGGGGGCGGTGCGATCCTGCTGCCGGAGAGCCGACGCCTGCTCGCGGAGCGAGGCTGCGTGGTGTACCTCGAGACCTCGGTCGAGCAGCAGGTGGATCGGGTACAGCACGGGCGACACCGCCCTCTTCTCAGCAACGTGGATCCGGCAATCCGCCTGAAGGAGCTGATGGCGGTGCGCGATCCGCTCTACCGCTCGGTCGCGGACGTCACCGTCAGGACCGATGGGCGGCGGGTGAAGGCCGTTGCCGAGGACATCATGCGGATGATTCGCTAGATTGCAGGCCATGGACACCCTTCGCGTCGCGCTCGGCAGCCGCAGCTACCCGATCCTGATCGGGCGGGGCTTGCTCGGCGAGCGCTCGACGTTCGAGCGGCATGTGCGGGCGCGCGACCTTCTGGTGGTCAGCAATACCATCGTCGCGCCGCTCTATCTGGCTTCATTGGAGAGGAGCCTGCAGCCCCGGCGCGTCGTCGCGACCATCCTGCCGGACGGCGAGTCGCACAAGACGCTTGCCAATGTCGCGCGCATTTTGGATGTACTGGTGGCCAACCGTTTTGCGCGAGATTGCGCGGTGGTGGCCCTGGGAGGCGGCGTGGTGGGTGACATGGCCGGCTTTGCGGCCGCCACCTACCAGCGAGGCGTTGCCTTCCTGCAGGTACCGACGACTCTGCTGGCGCAGGTGGATTCCTCGGTGGGCGGCAAGACCGGGGTCAACCATCCCGGCGGCAAGAATCTGATCGGGGCATTTCACCAGCCGGTGGCGGTCGTGGCGGATACCGCGACTTTGGCCACTTTGCCGCCCCGCGAGCTGCGGGCCGGAGTGGCGGAGGTCATCAAGTACGGCCTGATCTGCGATGCCGCCTTTTTCACCTGGTTGGAGACGCATATAGATGCTCTGCTGGCTGGCGACGCCGCGGCGCTGGCGCACGTGATCCGGCGGTCGTGCGAGATCAAAGCGGAGATCGTCGGGCGTGACGAGCGGGAGCAGGGCGACCGGGCGCTGCTCAATCTGGGTCACACCTTCGGGCATGCCGTGGAGTCGGCCACGGGCTATACGGAATGGCTCCACGGCGAGGCCGTCGGGGCGGGACTGGTGATGGCAGCGCGCATGTCGCGGGAATCCGGCCTACTGAGCTCGGAGGAGCTGGATCGGGTGGTCCGGCTGGTCGGCCGCGCGGGATTGCCGACCCATGTATCCGGCGTAACCCCCGAAATCGCCCTGGAGCACATGCGGATCGACAAGAAGGTGCAGGCCGGGAGGATCCGGCTGGTGCTGATGCGCGGTCTCGGCAGCACTTTTGTGACGGCGGACTACGGCGAGGATGCGCTGCAGCGTACGCTCGCGGCGCATCTGGGCAGGTAACCGATGAGCGAGTCCGTTCCTTGGGGAGAGACGCTGGCGCCTTACGCCGCGCGGGACGACCGCTCCCGCGGCCGGCGCTTTCCGGAGCCCCCGCCGGAATACCGCACCGAGTACCAGAGGGACCGCGACCGCATCATTCACTCCAATGCCTTCCGGCGCCTGGTCTACAAGACTCAGGTGTTCGTGAATCACGAGGGGGACCTTTATCGGACGCGGGTCACCCACTCCATCGAGGTGGCGCAGATCGCGCGCTCCGTGGCGCGGGCGCTCGGAGCCAACGAGGCGCTGACCGAGGCCATCTGCCTGGCGCACGACCTGGGTCATACGCCGTTCGGCCATGCCGGGCAGGACTCCCTGAACGAGTGCATGCGGCCCTATGGGGGGTTCGAGCACAACCTGCAGTCCTTGCGGGTCGTGGATGAGCTGGAGGAGCGCTACGCGGAATTTCCCGGGCTCAATCTGACGTTCGAATGCCGCGAGGGGATCCTCAAGCACTGCTCGGCGCGCGCCGCCCGGGAGCTGGGGGAGCTGGGCCAGCGCTTCCTCAAGCGCACCCAGCCTGGCCTCGAGGCCCAGATCGCCAATGTGGCGGACGAGATTGCGTACAACAACCACGACGTGGACGACGGCATCCGGGCGCAGCTCGTGGGGGTCGATGAGCTGCGGGAGACCCGCCTCTTCCGCCGGCAGCTGGAGATCGTGACGGCCAAATACCCCGACCTGGGCGAACGGCGGCTGGTCCACGAGGTCATCCGGCGGATGATCAACTACATCGTCGTCGACCTGATCCACACCAGCCAGGAGCGCCTGGAAGCGGCTGCCCCCGCCTCCATCGACGAGGTCCGCAGCCAGCCCAGGCCCCTGATCGCCCTCAGCGACGCCGCCCGGGAGGAGCACGGGGAGCTGATGCAATTCCTGCGCGAGCGGCTGTACCGCCACTACAAGGTCCTGCGCATGACCGCCAAGGCCCGCCGGGTGCTGAAGGAGCTCTTCGAGGCCTTCCTGGGCGACATACAGCTGATGCCCCCGGAGCACCGCGAGGCCGCCTCCCACGGCGAGACCGCGCAGGGCGCCGCCGGCCGGGCCCGCGCGGTGGCAGACTACATCGCGGGGATGACCGATCGGTACGCCATCCTGGAGCACCGCCGCCTCTTCGACCCCGCCGAACGGACCTGACCGAGGGACTCACGGGCCAGCCCACTTCAGTTGGCCGACCTCTACCCCGCAAGCAATGCGTACTTTTGTGCGGTTGACCGCACCCCGGCCCCGGCTTGGTCATCTGCCGCGCCGAGTCCGATGCCCGCGGGAGATGGTTGTGTCGGAACGAGAGCGCTCCCTCGTCAGGCGACTTGTGGCCCTCTTAACTTTCAAAGACTTGCCGCTCGGCTCCCCTTCTCGCCCGTGACCTTCAGGGGTGGAATGAGTCTGCGGTACCAGCTTCCCGAGCCGTCATGTCGTTTAACATAAGCGTGAAAAGACGTGCATGGGTCACACTTTTTAATTGACATAACCCGCTGCCCAGCCTAGAGTTTTCCCACAAACAGGCCATTTATACGCATGAAGAAGACGAGCAAGGAAAAGGAAGCAGTGCTCAACGTGTTCGCGGCTCTGATCCGACCGCTAATGCGAGTTGCCTTTGAATATGGAATATCGGCAAGTGATATCGCGGGGACCGTTAGGCGGACATACGTGCAAGCACTCGAAGCAAAGCTAGTCGAGCAGAATCGGCCGCCTACCGATGCGCGGCTTGCTGCCGTTTCTGGCTTGCCCAAGTCAGATGTCAGCGCGTTGCGGGATTCCCTGAGATCTGGTTCGCATAGCCTGAGGGGTGGCGTTAGCTTGGATCAGCTAACAACGCTGCTAACCGTGTGGCATACCCACGCTAATTTTTCCGGGGCATATGGATTGGCGATGGATCTCGACGTCGTGCCTGTGCCCGGTTCACCCCGACACAATTTCAAGGAGCTTGTGGACGCTGCATGCCCTGGTGCGGACGCCGAAGCTCTGTTAGACGAATTGATTGCCGCTCGCTGCGTTGAAGTCGTGGATGGCAGTACTGCGCGATGCCTGTCGCGCACTTATGTACCGTCGCCTGCGGATGTGACGCGGATAGCCAGAATGGGTCGCTTCCTCGGCGCAGTAAGTACGAGTTTGTCGCATAACTTGATGCGCTCCGACGACGAACCGGCCTACTTCGAGCGCACGGTGGTTTCGGATGACGCCCTATCCAGTTCGGGGCGCGACAAATTTCTGATCTTGGCGTCGGAGCGAGGTCAGGAGTTACTCACAGAACTGGACACATTTCTCACACAGATTGCAACGCCTGATAAGAGCGCCTCCGGAAAGCGGTACGGCGTTGGCATATATTTTTTCGAGGACGACTCTACCGGTCAGGTTGACCGCGAGCCTAGAAGGCTCGGTGCTCAACCGGGGTTGGCAAGCAGTCGGCCAACTGAAGAGATAGACGTTCTTGCGGCGAGGCCTGGGAAAGAATAAGCGGAACTTTTTGGGGAGCGAAATGAACAAGTTAGTTTTGATCGCCGTAACCACGGCGATAACTGCGGCCTCTACGGCATTTGCTGGTATTGGCATCAGCGGCAGCGGCGCAAGCACTGGGATCAGCGGTAGCGGCTCTGCGAAGTCGATCCAACAGCAGCAATTGCTACTCGTCGGGCCTATCGATGCGATTAGCGCTCAAGCTGGTCTCGTTACCATCCTTGGGCAGAAGCTCACTTACGCGCAAGCGGGAAAGCTGGTTGTCGGCGACGCAGCGGCCGTCTATGGCACTGTGACGGCCAATGGAAGCCTTGTTGCAACTTCGATACTTGACCAGGGGCAGTACGTGCCCGGTGCCACGGTGGTATTTCTCTCTGGCAAAGTCCAGAAGTCGGATAGCGCGGTTGGTCGAGTTGTAGTTGATGGGCTAACTGTCGATCTGACGGGCGTAATGGCGAACGGGATTGTTGCGCCGACTGTCGGAACAGAGCTAGAGATAACTGGTATTCAGCCTGCGGCCGGCGGTATTGTCGTCGCCAGCGGCATCAGTGGTAGCGGCGCGACTATTGGCATTAGTGGTAGCGGGGCAGGTACGGGCATCAGCGGCAGTGGTGCAGCTATTGGCATCAGTGGTAGCGGTAACAAGAAGAGCCTAGGCATCAGTGGAAGCGGCGCAAGCATTGGCATCAGCGGCAGTGGCGCGTCCATCGGCATTAGCGGTAGTGGCGCCAGCATTGGGATCAGCGGCAGCGGTGCAGCGATTGGCATCAGCGGCAGTGGCGCGGCTATCGGCATCAGCGGTAGCGGTGCAGGAACTGGAATCAGCGGCAGCGGCAACAAGAAGAGTCTCGGTATCAGCGGCAGCGGCGCGTCCATCGGCATTAGCGGAAGTGGCGCAAGCACCGGTATCAGCGGTAGCGGTGCGGCTATCGGTATCAGCGGTAGCGGTGCGAGCACGGGCATCAGCGGTAGCGGTGCGGCTATCGGTATCAGCGGCAGCGGCGCGTCCATCGGCATTAGCGGAAGTGGCGCAAGCACCGGTATCAGCGGCAGCGGCGCATCCATCGGGATCAGCGGAAGCGGTGCGAGCACTGGCATCAGTGGTAGCGGTGCGGCTATCGGTATCAGCGGAAGCGGCGCGAGCACGGGCATCAGCGGTAGCGGTGCGGCTATCGGTATCAGCGGTAGCGGTGCGAGCACGGGCATCAGCGGTAGCGGTGCGGCTATCGGTATCAGCGGCAGCGGCGCGTCCATCG
>Ga0335075_10003242_pt1 | contig 25861 bp, 24 predicted proteins | sample Lox_Sample_24_FD_206723 | JGI IMG/M metagenome (GOLD analysis project Ga0335075, IMG submission 206723) | Soil microbial communities from Loxahatchee National Wildlife Refuge, Florida, United States - Lox_Sample_2.4 | ecosystem: Environmental > Terrestrial > Soil > Wetlands | place: USA...
CTCGAAGCACGCTGGCGCACGAGGCTGGCTGGTTTCCGGTACGCGAACGGGCAGGTCGGGGACCGGCCGCCGTCGCATTCGACATACTGGCCGTCCTATGCATCGGTTAGCAATAGCGTGATCAATTAAGATCTGATATGAAAATCCGCCTATCACTCCATAGTGATGACGCGATTACTGGGTGCTCACCATTTCTGTGTGAGCGCCTGAGCCGACGACCAGCTAACGCCGTCAGCGTGCACGGCCGTGTTTGCCCCATGGGCATATCTCCGCGAATATCAGCGCAACAATTCGGGGTTTGGGACGTCGATCGATTGGCGCACAGCCTGCCGATGGTGCAGTCGCCAGAGCGCTAGCCCGCCCACAGGCAGCAGAACGGCATACACGGGCCACATGGCTTCCGCGAGCGCGAGGACCGGCGACGCGTAGTAAGCCGAGTTACCCAGCCGGACCGTATCGCCAAGGCGTGCTACCACGTACAGCGCGAGGCAGGTGGCCGGGCCGAGAGCGGGCCGCGCGTCTACGACGATCCAGGCAATAGGAACGATGATTATCGTCAGCAGCAGCGCGGGCCAGACCCAGGACCCCACGAGTAGGTTGCTCTGCAGCAGTCCCGGCGGGCTTCCAGTTGCGATGATCAAGCCGATCAACCACAGCCACGATCGGGGTGGCCGCTCGGGCTGCCTGGTCAGCAGGACCAGCGCCGCCAGGCACAGCAGGACGATGCCAGCCTGGCCAGCTGACAGCGTCCAGACCGTAATGCTGTTGCTGTTGTAAGCCGGCTGGTGGATCAGCAGCCAGATCACTGCGGCCGCCGCCGGCAGCGCACAAGCGACGAGCAGTCGGCGGCGCCCTCGCCAGGCGCACGTCACGGCCGCGGCGATGAACAGCCCGGCCACCTACTCCCGCCAGCCGGATGCCGCCGTGTCATGCGCAGTGGCGAATGCGGCGGAGCTGGTCGCAAAGCTCTGAAGCAAGCCCGCTGCGGCCGCGTACAGCTCGATCGCAATACCGAACAGCACGCCAAGCCGGATGTCGGCTGCGGTGCCGAGTCGCCGGTTGGCCGCGGCGCGAGCTCGCAATCCGCCGATCAGCAATGCTCGGATATCGCGCGCCCGTGGCCAGCCGGTGTCGTGCGGCGTCGCCTCCAGCAGCGTGCCGAGGATTTCCTCGCCCCGCTCGTGCCGGTAATCAGCGGGTACGCGGTCAGCAGCAGCCGACACCGGCGCTCCAGCTTTCTCACGCTGTCCTGGCCTTCCGGCCAGGGATCGCGATCCGAGACCTGATCACGAGGCTCACAATATGTAGATTGCCGACAGGTTGCCAATCTACTCATTGGGTGGGGGCCGGGAACACGCCATGTGACGCGAGACCATTAGCCAATGGAACTCCGGGCACGTGATGGCCGTGTGATCGCCGTCGAGGTCGTGGGCGATCACGACGCGTCGCCTGTCCTGCTCTGCCATGGCCTGGCTGACTCGCGGCTGGCCGCGCAGTCACTCCACCAGGCGGCGCGTGACCTAGGACTTCGGGTGATCGCCCCGGATCGCCCCGGCGTCGGCGGCACGGACCGTCGTTGGCTGCCTCAGTTGGCGGACTGGGCCGACGATGCGGCGGTCGTACTTGATGCGCTGCGGGTCGACTCGGCTGCGCTGCTGGGCGTCTCCGGCGGTGGTCCATTCGCAGCGGCGTGCGCTGCGCGCATTCCCGCTCGGGTTCGCAGTTTGACGCTTGTCTGCCCCCTTGGCCTGGCTGAGTGGCCAACCGTCGGGATGGCGCAAGGCGAGCGCCTCTCTTTGGCGCTCGCCTCCCACGCTCCCGCGTTTGGCGGGTGGTCCATGGGGCGGCTGGCCGCGCTGGCGCGCCGCAGCCCCGACATCTTTCTCTGGCTTGCGGCTACCAACCAGCCTGCCGTCGACATCCGCGCCCTTCAGCAGCCTGGCGCGCGCGAGTCATTCCTCACCTGCTACGTCGAAGCGTTCCGCCGCGGCAGCTGGGGAGTTGCACAAGACCTGCGCGTGCTCACCCGCCCATGGGGTTTCGACCTCGGCTCGATCGCAGCACCTACATCAATCCATCACGGCGACGCCGACACAACCGTCCCGGTCGAGCATGCACGTCGCTATGCCCAGGCGATTCCAGGCGCGCGGCTTCAGATCCACCCTGGCGAGGGCCACTTCTCGATCCTCAGCAATCCGCAAGAGGTCCTCGCTGCGCTTCGCGAATAGTCGCTCCCCGTCGCGAACTATTTAGTGGACAGCATCCACAACAGCCGTAAAGTGGACGGTGTCCACTTAACTGGCAGGAGGAGTGGCCATGACCAGCAGGATGGCTCCGCTGCTCGATCGTAATGAGCAGTTCGCCCGCACCTACACACCTGTGCCGCTTGGGGAGCCCACCGCGCAGATGATCGTCGTCACGTGCCTCGACCACCGCGTCGACCCCGCGATCACGCTTGGGCTCAAGCTCGGCGACGCCCCTGTGTTGCGCAACGCGGGCGGACGCGTCACCCAGCCCGTCATCGAGGAAATCGCCTACCTTGCCTTCCTCCGCAAGAAGCTGTTCACGCCGCAGCTCACGGACGACAAGCGCTTCGAGGTCGCGGTCATCCACCACACGCAATGCGGGACCAGCTTCCTTGCCGACCCCGGCTTCCGGCATGAGGCCGCCGAGGCGACCGGCGTGGATGAGGCCGCGCTGGCGGCCTCCGCCGTCGGTGATCCGCATGCCACCGTCTCGGCGGACGTCGAACGCCTACTCGCCTCGCCATTGCTCCCGCCGAAGATGGGCGTCTCCGGTCACGTATATGACATCGAAACCGGACGCGTCACCACCGTCATTGACACTCGCTATCCCTGGCTGTGATGGCCGGCCGAACATCAGCGGGGACACGACAGCCTGTGCAGCGGCGACCGCGCGGCGCCGTCCATGACGGTCTAGTCGCCGCAGGCCTTGAGCTGGCCCGGGCTGGAGGTCCGGACGCCGTCGTGCTCCGCGAGGCCACGCGAATGGTAGGCGTGGTCCCCAACGCCGCCTACCGCCACTTCGCGGACCGCGACGAGCTTCTCGCCGCAGTCTGCGCGGCCGCCATGAGCGAGCTCGCCGACCGCATGGCTACCGAGGTCGCTCGCGTGCCCGGCAAGCACGGCGAGCCGGCCGCAGCCCGCCGTCGGCTGGGCGCGATCGGCACGGCATACCTGCGGTTCGCCCGCGAGGAACCGGGGCTGTTTGCGACCGCGTTCGCTGTTCCGGAGCAGCACGCCTACTGTCCTCCGGACGACGGCACGGGGCAGGACCGCACGCCCCTCGGCCAGCTTCGGGCGGCGCTCGACGAACTGGTCGACGCCGGCGTTCTAGACCGGCGGCGCCGGGACGGACTCGAGTACCCCATCTGGTCCGCGGTGCACGGGATGGCCGTGCTCGCCGGCGAAGGCCCCCTGCGCGATGCTCCCGACGCCACCCGGCGCCACCTCGAGGAGCTCACCCTCGCCTTCATCGCCAGGGGCGTGTCGTGAGCAGGAGTGGCGAGTGCCGTTCAAGGGGGAACGGGCGGTAGTTCGAGAGCAGCGTCAACTTCCGCGCAGTTCCTCATCATGCTGCCGCGTTCGGGAAGCCCTCCCCATCCGGGAATGCCTCCCCATGACAATCTCCCCACGCCTCCCGAGTATTGCGGGCATGCGCTCGATTACTTTCGCCGCGGTAGCCGCGGCCGCCGCCACTGGCGCCATTCTCGTCGCTGGTTGCGGTCCTGCTAGCCGACAGGCATCCTTGCCTGTGGCCACAACGCCGGTTCCGACCACCACCGGGACCGGCCCAGCAACGGGAACGGGAACAGGAACGCCGCAGGCTGTTGTCGCGACGCCAGCTCCGCAACTCCCCATTTCGGTTGAATCAAGCAGTCAGATGAGGGCCGAAGGCAACGACGGACCGTCGTCTTCGATACTGCTTCCGGTCTCGTGCCGGCTGACTGGCACGACCATCACGGCCGAGGGGAGGTACGCCAATGGCGGATTCGTTCCCGACGTGTACAACCGGTACGGCGACATCATCGTGCTGTATGTACGCACTGCTCCGGCTCCTGGCTATCCGCAAGGGGAGCAGCTTGGCGCGTCTGATGTCAGCGAGTCCCCTGTGCTGGCACGCCGCGGCCGATGGCACGTGAGCCTCCCCATCTCCCCGTCCGCTGGCGTCCCCGCTCGATGCGTGGTAGCAGCACAGCCAACTCACGACGTTCAACTCGCTCCGGGACCGGTTCCATCCGACTCGAGCCCGACGACCACCACATCACCGGGCGGGCAACTCCCGATCTCGGTTGAATCCGACAGTCAGATGAAGGCCGAGGGCAATAACGGCCCGTCGTCTTCGATACTGCTTCCGGCCTCGTGCCAGCTGACTGGCACGACCATTACTGCCGAGGGCCGGTATGCAAATGGCGGATTCGTTCCCGACGTGTACAACCGGTACGGCGACATCATCGTGCTGTACGTACGCACTGCCCCTGCCCCCGGCTATCCGCAAGGGATGCAGCTCGGCGCGTCTGAAGCCAGCAAGTCCCCTGTCCTGGGAAGCCGCGGCCGATGGCACGTGAGCCTCCCCATCTCCCCATCCGCTGGCGTCCCCGCCCGATGCCTGGTAGCAGCACAGCCAACTCACGACGTTCAACTCGCGCCCTAGCCAGTGGAAATGACTGGCTGTGTCGTCATGGTCGCCCAGCCGCCGGAACGTGGGCCTGCAGTCGGATCGCGGAATCGCGGCAGGCGGCGGCGACCGTGGCGGCCGGCGGCTCGCTCAGGACGCGGGCTTGAAGCTGCTCATCAGATGCCGCCACATGCTCGCGTACACGGGGCGCCACTGCCTCGCCGGGCCTTTCAGCTCAATGGCGTAGCTGACCCCGCTCGGCCGCACGATGAAGGTCCGGTCGATGGCTTGGACAAGTGCGCCCTGGTAGATGTCGGTGAACTGCCAGTCAGCGGCGTTGTAGCCGCGATAGGGCACCCGGCCAATCGAGATTTGCTGGTAGGAGGGATCGGCGGCAGACATCCCGGCTGCCTGCTGCCTCCAGTCGGCGAGGGGCTCGGCCTGCGGGTGCGGCCTCCACGCAACCACCACGACGAACCCGGCGGGCGTCCCAGTGAACTGAACCTCGCGGGACGTTTTGGAGGCGACGACCCAGCCGTGCGGCAGATCGATTGAAAACCCGCCGGGGTCGGCGTATTGGTGCCAGGGAGGCGACGCCGCTAGCCGGGTCGCCGCATGACTGGTGCCAGCCGCGTGCGCACGAGGTGAGCGGCTGGGCTGCGCTAGCGCGAGGAACACAACGATGGCCGCGGCAAGGGCAACAGCCGCCGCTGCGGCGACCATCAAGCGCCCGGTGCGCCTACGGTCCCGGACGACCTCGATCTGGCGGGGCGGCTCCATCGAGCGCGGCAGCGCCAAGGGCCTGGTGGCGGTGGGTTCGAAGCGAACAGCACCGGGCCGGCGGGGGGCGAGGGTGGCTGCATCCCCTTCGGTTCTGCGATGCGATGCTCCAGCGGCGACTGGAGCCTCATATCGGCCGACGCCGACTGCGCGCTGGAAGGCCGCGACGAAGTCGCCGCAGCTGCCGTAGCGATCAGCGGGTGATTTGGCCAGCGCCCGGCCGAGGACCGCATCCAGCTCGGCAGGCAGCCCATGACGGCGAGCCGACAGCGGGGGCGGAGGCTTGGACATGTGCGCCGTGAGGACGGCCATGGCGTTCTCGAGCGGGAACGGCGGCTGCCCGGTAAGCATCTCGACAGCGGCGCACGCCAGGGCGTACTGGTCTGCCCGGCCGTCGACGCGCCGTCCCCCGATCTGCTCAGGTGCGGCATAGTCCGCCGTTCCCAGGAATCTCCCGGTGCTGGTCAGCGTGACCGCCCCCGATGTGGCCTTGGTCAGCCCGAAGTCCGCCAGGTAAACGTGATCTGGCCGTCCCCTGCGGACGTCTATCAGCATGTTTCCTGGCTTGACGTCGCGGTGGACCAGCCCAGCGGCGTGCGCAGCGTCGAGTGCGGACGCAACAGACACCAGGACCGCGGACGCCCGGTCAACGCTCAGTGGGCCCTCGCGGGCCAGCAGCGACCGAACATCGCCACCGGCGACGTACCGCATGGCGATAAACAGCACGCCTGCCGACTCACCGGCCTCGAACACCGGGATGATGTGAGCGTCGTCCACGGCCGCCGCGGCCTTCGACTCGCGGGTGAAGCGCTCCCGGAATTCCGCGTCGGAGGCGACGGAGGGGGCCATAATCTTCAGCGCTACCGGCCGGCTGAGCTGATCGTCACGCGCCTTGAAGACCACTGCCATGCCGCCGTGCCCGATCTGTTGCTCGAGCACGTACTTGCCGATCCGGGAGCCAGGGCCGAAGCGGCTCCCGTCCCATGGCAGGTCGCTGACCATTCCACCTCCTGCCGGGCCGCCGCCGTGTGTCCAAGCCACGTCATTGTCGCGCATCGAACGACTCGGCTGGGAAATTCCGGCCTTCCAATGCCGACCAGGTCATCAAGGCCGGCATGGCGGCCGTCATGGCTCGTCGTGCTGCCTGACGGACCGATGATCGCGGAATAGGCTCCCCGGCTCGGGCCTGCCTGCTTGCCCAGAGTCATACGCGTGAGGCTGGCGTTCCCGCTGAGCGGCGTGCATCTCCGGGCCGCGCGCGCCAAGCCGTGCCATCAGGTCAGCTTCCGCAAGTATCTCCGCTGCGGTCGGTGACAGCGCGATCACCGCAGAGAAGATAAATCCGATACAGCTGATGCCGATGATAAGCGGCAGCAGGAACGCTGCCGCGCTGGCACTATCCGGGGCCGCCACGGCTCCGCCAGCAGCGGCGTGGACGCGAAGAGCCGCCATCCCTGTGTAATGCATGGCGCTGACCGCCACGCCCATGATCATGGACGCGATAAAGGCCGACCAGGCGCTTTCCAGCCGAAGCGCCGCCCAAAGCGCTGCCGTCCCGGCGATCACGGCGATCACGACGGAGACGGCGACAAGTGCTGGGCTGTATGTCAGCGTGTCCTGCGTCCGGATGGCGGCCATGCCGATGTAGTGCATGCTCGCCACGCCGCACCCGATCGCCAGGCCGCCGAGAAGCAGCGGCCCGGCTCCGCTCTTGCTGTACCCGACGATGAACAGGCCAGCTCCCACCACGGCGATGGCGATCAGCATGGACAGCACCGTGACGGGCACGTTGTAGCGGATTGACTGGCCTGGGATGGTGAATCCGAGCATGGCGATGAAGTGCATCACCCAGATGCCCATGATCCCGATAGCCAGGGCGGCGATGGTAAGCCAGAACGCGCGCGCCCTGCCCTGGGACGCGCGGGCTCGGGTCGTGCACCGGAGGCCGAGGAAGCAGCCAATGCAGGACGCCACGTAGGCGAGAACAGGGTTCAGCGCGCCGTACGAGAAATTGCTGACGTGGACCATGACTGGGTATCCCGCTCGAGCTTTCCCAATGCCGGCCAAGACATTGATAACGTTAGCGGCCCGTTTGGCCCCATGGCGCAGTTAATCTCATACCACACATCTGATACCACAATGAGCCCTCCCCGAGAGACGTACCGGTGGTTCGGGAGTATCAGCACGCACCGCTGAAGGCAGGGTGAATGTCGGCTGCAGTGACGGCCAAGACCTCAACGCCGGAACTGAGAGAAGTAGCGCTCTCGATCCGCGGCATGACGTGCGCGGCATGCGCCGCCCGCGTGGAAAAGAAACTTGGCGAGATCCCGGATGTAACAGCCGCCGTTAATGTGGCGACCGAGAGGGCCATGGTGGCCGTCCCGCCGTCGGTGGAAATCGAGCAGCTTATCCGGGCGGTAGAACAGGCCGGCTACAGTGCCGAGCCGGCGTCGCCCGTCGAGGCCGCGAGCCCGGAGCCCGCAGATGCGGCCGGCGATGCGGCCAGGGTCGCCTATCTGCGGCGGCGGCTGATCGTGGCCCTGGTGTTCTTCGTCCCGCTGAGTGACCTGTCGGTGCAGTTGTCGCTGTTCCCGTCGTTCCGGTTTCCTGGCTGGCAGTGGGTCCTCGTGGCGCTGGCTGTTCCGGTCGCCGGGTGGGCGGCCTGGCCGTTCCACGCTGCGGCGCTGCGGGCAGCCCGGCATGGCTTCACCACGATGGACACCCTGGTGTCGGTGGGCATTGTCGCGGCCTGCGGCTGGTCGGCGTACGCGATGTTCTTCCTGGACGCGGGACAGGCGCGGGTGAGCCCACTGCAGCTGCTGATTCATGCTTCTGGCGGCGGAATTTACCTGGAGGTCGCCGCGTCGGTGACAACATTCCTGCTGGCCGGCCGCCTGTATGAGGCAAGGGCCCGCCGCGACGCAGGCAATGCGATGCGGATGCTGGCCGCGGCCGGGGCGAGGGATGCCTGCCGGCTGGACGCAGACGGCACCGAGCGCCGGGTCCCGGTCGGGCAGCTGGGCCCGGGTGACCGGTTCGTGGTACGGCCGGGAGAGGTGGTCGCCGCCGACGGCATCGTGGAGTTTGGCGAGTCGGCTGTGGATACCAGCATGATGACCGGAGAGTCGGTACCCGCAGATGCCGCAGCGGGAGCGAGGGTGGCGGCCGGCACCGTGGTGGTCAGCGGCCGGCTGGTCGTCCTCGCCGAGCGCACCGGCGATGATACCCAACTGGCTCACCTGATCGCGCTCGTGGAGCGGGCGCAGACGGACAAGTCAGCGGTGCAGCGGCTCGCTGACCGAGTCTGCGGGGTGTTCGTTCCGGCGGTGCTCGTGGCAGCGTTGCTGACCCTGGCTGGCTGGTTGGCGGCGGCTGCGCCGGCCGAACGGGCGCTCAGCGCTGGCCTGGCGGTGCTGATCATCGCGTGTCCGTGCGCACTGGGGCTGGCGACGCCGGCCGCGCTGGTCGTCGCGTGCGGTCGGGGTGCGCAGCTGGGCATCTTCATCAAGGGCTATCAGGCCCTGGAGGCCTCCCGCAGTGTGGACACCGTGCTACTGGACAAGACCGGCACCATTACCTCAGGCGTGATGTCCGTGACCGGCCTGGAGGCCGCGCCCGGAGTTAAGCGGGAGATTCTGCTGCGGAATCTTGGCGCGGTCGAAGACGCGTCCGGCCATCCGGTGGCTGTGGCCCTGAGCGCGTTCGCGCGCGCCGAGCTGGGCGGCCTTCCGCGTGCGGCTGACTTCGAGGCGATGCCGGGCCTGGGGGCGTGCGGTGCCGTTGACGGTACCGAGGTGATCGTGGGACGGCGGCAGCTGCTCCAGGACCGCGGCCTCGCCATCCCGGCAGACCTGGCCAGTCGGTGCGCGGAGTGGGCTGCAGCAGGTCGCACGGTCGTGCTGGCCGGCTGGGACGGCCAGGCCCGAGGCGCTGTCGCGGTCGCCGACGCCCTCAGGCCATCCGCGCCCGCAGCGGTCGAGCAGCTGCGGCGGCTGGGCCTGCACAGCGTCCTGCTGACTGGGGACAGTGAAGTCGTGGCGCAGGCGATCGCGGCCGAAGCCGGCCTGGACGAGGTGGTCGCCGGAGCGCTGCCTGCGGACAAGGCCCAAGTCGTCGCGGGCCTGCGAGCGCAGGGCCGGCGGGTGGCGATGGTCGGCGATGGGATTAACGACGCGCCCGCGCTGGCCGGCGCGGACCTGGGGCTGGCGCTCGGCTCCGGGACCGACGTGGCCATCACTGCCGCCGACCTGATCTTGCTGCGCGATGACCTGTGCGTCGTGCCAGAGGCCATCAGCCTGGCCAGGGCCACCCTGGCGGCTATCCGCCGCAATCTGGCCTGGGCGTTCGGCTACAACGTCGCCGCGATCCCGCTGGCCGCCGCCGGGCTGCTGAACCCGCTGATCGCCGGGGCCGCGATGGCAGCCTCATCGGCGTTCGTGGTAGCCAGCAGCGTCCGGCTGCGCCGCTTCGCCCGTTGACGCGCGACTCATAGGCGTGGCGGTGATGCCGGGCGCGGATTCCACTCGGGGTCGGAAGCCAGCCGCTCGATGATCCGGTCGTGGAAGCTCTTGCGCCGTAGGGCCTGCTCGATGTCGGTGACGACTCGGCTCAGCGGATAGGGGATCTCAGCTTCGATCTCGGCAACGGCCGCTTCGGTCGCGCGCCACTCAGCGGCAAGCTGGCCGATGATCCTGCGCGCCTTGGCGGTGAGCGTCACCTTCTTGGTACGGGCGTCGGAGCCCGCAGTGGTGCGTACCAGCCCGGCGGCTCGCATGGCGGCCACTTTCTGGCTCATGGCCGAGTGGGTGCGCTGCACGGACTCGGCGAGTTCGGTAATCGTCATCGGGCCGCGAGCGTTCAGCCGCAGCAGTTCCATGACGAAGCTGGGCTTCAGCCCGCCGACCGATGACTCGGCGTAGATCCTGGCGATGTCGGCGTCCATCGCTTCCTGCAGCAGCCGAAGCGGCCGCCAGGTGCTCTGTTCGCTGGGATCAGCTGCATGTGTCGCGCGGGCACTCATGGAGCAGATTATAACAGCACTTATAGAAGTGCTGTTATAGTGAGAGTCCGCCGGAGGAAAGGTTGGCAGAGTCAGTCATGGCGCGATCGAGGCGACTGCTCGCCGATCTGAGCCCGCTGCGCGAGTCCGCGCCATTCCGGCGGCTGTGGGCAGGCACCACGCTGTCAAACGTCGGGGCTGCTCTGACGAATTTCGCTGTGCCGCTGCAGGTGTACGACATCACCCGCTCACCGGTCGCGGTGGGCGCCATCGGCGTGGCGCAGATAGTCCCGATCCTCGCCGTCGCGCTGCCGGGAGGCACGATCGCCGACGCGATCGACCGGCGGCGGCTCGTCCTTATCTGTAGTGGCTGCGCAGCTGCTGTCTCCGCGGCGCTCGCAGCACAGGCCTACACCGGTCTGCGGTCAGTCTGGCTGCTGTATGTCCTGGTCGCTGCCTCATCCGCGATCGGTGCCGTCAGCGTCCCGGCGCGGCAGACCTTCATCCCCGGGCTGCTGTCAGCCGAGCAGCTTCCTGCGGGCCTGGCGCTCAACCGGCTCAGCTTTCAGATCATGCTGACTGTGGGCCCGGCGGCAGCAGGCCTCATCGCAGCTGCGCCACATCTCGGGCTGGGCGCGTGCTACCTCATCGATGCGCTGAGCTTCACCGGATCCATGTACGGAGTGGCCAGGCTCCCCGCGCTGCCCCGCGCTGCGAGGACGACCAAGCGGGGGCTGTCCGCCGTAGCGGAAGGCATCGGCTTCATCCGGCGCAGGCGGCCACTGGCCGGCGCCTTCCTGGCCGATCTCAACGCGACGATCTTCGGTCTGCCAGTCGCTTTGTTTCCGGCCATCAATGCCGAGCGCTTCGCTGGCAATCCGCGCACGCTGGGGATGTTCATGACTGCCATCGGCATCGGAGGCCTGGTCAGCGCGGCATTCTCAGGCCCGGTCAAGCATATTGTGCGCCAGGGCCGGGCAATGCTCACCGCCGTCGTGATCTGGGGCGCTGCGTTCGCGGGCTTCGCTGTCGCGCCCGGCTTGTGGTTGACCCTGGGTCTCCTGGCAGTTGCCGGCGCCGCCGACACCTTTACCGTCATCTTCCGTGGCGCGATCGTGCAGGCGGCCACGCCCGACGAGCTGCGCAGCCGGGTGATGGCCGCCGACTACATGGTGGGCGCGGGCGGTGGCCAGATCGGGAACCTGGAAGCAGGCGCGCTGGGATCACTGACCTCACCCGCTATCAGCGCGCTCGCCGGCGGCCTCGCCACTATCGCAGGTGCGGCCGTCATCGGTGTCGCGCTGCCGGCCTTCGCGAGGTATCGGCTCCAACCGGCTGCTGGCGGCCTTCAGGCGCGCCAGACCGCTGTGCCCTTGCCGCAAGCCGAGCCATCGACGAGCGCGTTACCGCTTGCGGCGCCGTTTCTTGATCGTGATGTAGCCGTGGACGGGGCGGCCTGTCACGACGACCGTCGGCGCGCCCACATCGGAAGTCTCAGCGGCCTTGTTTTTGATATGCGAGGTGTTGGTGCTCGACGGACTGATCCGCGCAGCCCAGCCGTCGGGGAGCAAGAGCCGGATCCGCCCGGTCCGAGTAACCGCTTCAACCTCGACCTCCCCGTGTGCGCACGAGGCGTGAGTGAAGTCAATTGTGATGAAGCCAGTCGTGGACTCGGCGGTAATCCGCCGCGGGACAATCCATTGGCCTGACTGCTTGAGATTGGGTGCCTTGGTCTTGAGAACCAGGGTTTCAGGTTCAGGCAGGGCGCCATGGACCGGTATGGAAACGGAACGGACAGGCAGATCGGCCACGAGCGCCTCGAGCTGACCATAGGTCTTGGCCGCGTAGGTCTCGCCGAGTCGCTCGTCCAGCTCGGCAAGCTCGATGCGACCATCGCCGGCGGCTATCCGCAGCCGCTCGGCCACAACCTCCCGATCCGCGTCGGCCGCCCGTGCCGTGCCCACCGGATCCAGGGCACCCGATGAACCCTCCGTGTCCGCCATAGCACGACTATAAATGCGGTCGGCTACACGGCCTATTGACTAACTCGCCGCCTCGCGCTGACCATCGCGCCGAGTTGCTCGGCGGCCCAGTCGGCGGTCGCCTGCCGGTGGAATGGCGCCAGGTTGGCGCATCCGTGATTGCCCTGCTCGAGCAGCAGTAGCTGCGCCTGAGCGCCCGCCTCCGCCACCAGTCGCTGCGCGTGCTGCCACGGAATCAAGCGGTCGCGCTTGCCCGTCACCGCTAGCAGCGGACACCTGATCAGTCCGGCCCGGCCAGCCAGGGTCAGCTCCTCAGCCCGGCCCCGCGCCGTCTGCAGATCAGCTGACTTGGACCTGACACGGAATGCCTCGCGAGTCAGGATGGGACGGCTGTCCCAGCCGTCGGCGAACGAGTATGGGCCGGCCAGCGCGATGCAGGCCCGTACCCGTTCATCGCCGCTTGCTACGCGCGGAGCGTAATAGCCGCCGAGACTGACGCCCCACACGCCGATGCGCTCCGGGTCGATTCCGTCCTCGGTGCCCAGCTGGTCGATGATGGCGGCTCCCGGCACCTCCCAGTCACCGCGAATTGCCAGGTCGTACTCTGCCTCGCCCTGGCCCGGACCGTCGACACTGAAGGTCGCAATGCCCCGCTCCAGGAACAAGTCCTCGGTGCTGCGAAACTCCTCCTTGGCCGAGTCCAGTCCGGGGATCATGATCATGACTGGATGCGGTCCCGGCCGGGCTGGCAGGCGCAGGATGCCGACCAGCTGCGAGCCTTCGAACGGGATGTCCAGTCGGCGGCCCGGCGGATCGAGGTAAGGCAGCGCGTCGGTCAGGCAGCGGACGGCCCGCTGGTGGGCTGCGCGCATCTGGTCCATGTCGCTCACGAAGAGGAACTTGGCGAAGTGAAAGTAGACGGCCGCCTGCGACAGATGCTCTCCGGCGGAGATCGAGCGGCCTGCGGCAAGCGCGTCACGGCCGAGTTGCTCGTGCTCAGCAGCGACCGCGCTCCAGGCCGCGCACCACTGATCCCATGAGGAGACGCTGTCGATGATTCGGTCCAAGTCCCCCGCGGTCACGCCGTTAGTCGTGAACCGCGGTGCCCATTGCGCGATCGCCGTGGCCAGCCTGTCGTCCATGCACGGAGCCTCTCGCCGTCGATCGTCGGAGTCGGGCAGGCCGGACTTGCCGACACCCGTCGGCTTACCATGTTTCATTCATCTGCGGGAGGTGGCGCAGAGAAAACCCCGGGCGCGTCGGGTCTAGAGCGACGAGCACCCGGGGTTGTAGGGGACTGAACTGTGGGCTTGCGCCCATAGCACCGGCTCAGGCCCGGGGAACTGCGGAGCGGGCGATAGTCATCTGCCAGTAGCCCCACGCGAAGTTAACTGCCGCGCCCAGCAGTGGCAGCGTTGCCCATCCGCCGTGACCGACAGCGATCAGCACGGCGGAGAGGGCCACGAGAAAGGCGGTAACCCCAAAGCGGATGGCGGCGCAGAGGCGCAGGTGGGCGAAAGCCCACGGCGAGATCACACGCCGCATGCCAGTGCGCGAGGGGGTGGTGTTGTCATTGGATGCGTTCATTGGGTTGCCTCCTAGCAGCCGGGGTGCCGGCTCTCCGAACACCTATCAAAGTGATATCACTTTGATAGATGGCTGTCAACGGTGGCGTTCCGTGTCTGCTTGGGTCGGCGAGGTACGGACGTGCTGCTCAGCCAGCTGCGGAATCCGTGCGCGAAGCTGACCCTGTCGTGCCTGCTGCTGCGGAATGCGCGCCTGCTGTGGCCGCGCTCGCGTGGCGGCCCTTCTGTGAGCTCTTATTCATTTCGGCGAGCTCTGGCTCGAGACGTTTCTCGGCTGCGTCCACAACGCCGAGGTCAGCCCGGATGTGCAACTCCGCTGCGGTAATCAGAAGCTCAACGACGGACGACGGCGCCTGCCGTCGGGCCTCGGCCAGGCTGTGCAACTCCCTCAACAAGTGAGCGCGCTGTCGGCGCAGGACGCCTTCGAGCGTTTCCGGATCAGCCGCTTGAACGGCTGCCATCAGCTTGAGGAAGAAGTCGTCGCGGTAACCGCGCAGCCGAGCACTCGGCTCGTTCAGCCAGCGGTCCAACTCGGCCCGCCCGGCCGGTGTCAAGTGATGGACAACCCGGTCTGGCTTCACTGGCTGCGGCTGGCGTTCTGACTCGATGAGCTGGTCGCGGCTCAGGCGGTCAAGGATCTGATAGAGATGCCCGATGTTCAGCCCGCCCCACTGATCTCCCACGGCCTGCTCGAAGCTGATCTTCAGTTCGTACCCGTGTGCTGGCTTATCGGCGAGCAGCGCCAGGACCGCGTGATGCAACGGCATGGTTCTGGTTGGTCTCCCGTCGAGGCAATGTCATGAGGCTCTTGCATTGTGGCTAGCCAACACGTTATGACTGGTCTTGCATTGTCACTAGGTATGAAGCGACACTAATCCGCGAACGTGACGAGCGCCAGCCGGATCGCAAGGCAGGGAGTCGAGAACCGTGGGAAACGTCGGTGCGTCTCTCGAACTGCGCGGTATCCGCAAGAGCTACGGCATCGCCAAGGACCGGCTTGTCCATGCAGCCGATGACGTCAGCCTGACCATCGAAGCCGGCGCCTTTGTGGCGCTCACCGGGGCCTCCGGATCAGGCAAGTCGACCCTGCTGCACTTGATCGGCGCGATCGAGCGGCCCGACTCCGGCACGATCATCAGCAATGGCCAGAACGTGACTACTCTTCGGGGCGGCGCCCTGGCCAGCTACCGGCGCACTGTTGGATTCGTGTTCCAGAGCTACCACCTGCTCCCGGCGCTCACCGCCCTGGACAACGTCATCGCTCCCGTGCTGCCGTACCGGACACCCTTTAACAAACGGGAACGTGGCCGCCAACTGCTAGCAGCCGTCGGACTGGCCGGGCGCGAGCAGTCCCTGCCCGCGAAGCTGTCCGGCGGGGAGCAGCAGCGCGTTGCTATCGCGCGAGCACTCGTCAACAGCCCGGCCCTGCTGCTGGCTGACGAGCCGACCGGCAACCTCGACTCAGCGAATGCGAACGAGATCTTGCAGTTGCTGACGACCCTGCGCAGTGACCGCGAGATGACGGTCATTATGGCCACCCACGACCCTCAGGTCGCCGCTCATGCCGAGCGGCTGATCAGGTTGCGCGACGGGGCCGTCGTCGACGACATCGCGCTGACGCAGGGTTACCCCGTCGAAGACGTCATCCGGCGCGTCAGCCAGCTCGGCTGAGGGCACGATGACACGGCTGGCTTGGTCTCAGCTGCGCTTCCGCACCGTCCGGCTGGTCGCCCTGCTCGCTGGGATGCTGCTGGCGACCACGGCGTTCACCGTGCTGACCGCCGCATCCCGGACCGCTCAGCTGCGCACTGTCGGCACGGTCTCCGCGCACTTCGTGCCCGCCTACGACATCCTGGTCCGGCCGAAGGGGTCCAGGTCCGCCCTGGAAACCGACACCGACACCGTCCAGCCCAACTTCCTGTCGGGCATCTACGGCGGCATCACGATGGCCCAGTACCACCGGATCGCCCAGATTCCCGGCGTTCAGGTGGCCGCTCCCATCGCGATGGTCGGCTACAGCCTGCTGGCTTCGCTGCTGTGGTTCCCGCTGCCCGCCGCTGACCTGAGCCTGCCAGGCCGGCAGATCTACCGGGTCAGCACGACGTGGATCTCGCAGGGCGGCACGAGCCGTGCCAGCCAACCGCCGTCTTTCGTCTACATCACTCCGCAACGGCTCAGCGCGCCTGACCCCGGCGGCAGCGCGACCGAGCCGCTCCCCGATGGCAGACACGTAGCCATCTGCCCGGCAGACGCCAGTCTTAACCCTGGCACCGACCCGTTCGGCGTGGCCGCGCAGTCAGACTGTACGGCCTGGTCGAAAGCCGATGCCTACGGCCCGGCTTGCCCCTCCGCGCCTGGGCTGCGTTGCATTCCGGGCCCAGGCGATATTAGCCCGGACAACCCCACCGGAGCGCGCAAGCCTGGCTACTACGTCTACTGGCTCATCCCGGTGCTCATCGCGGCCGTGGATCCGGTGGCCGAGGCGAAGCTCGACGGCCTGAACCATGCTGTGACCTCGGGTCACTACCTGCCAGAGAGCACCCGCGATGCCGGGACCGCTTCTTTCCCCGTCCTGGCGTCCTCAGTCAGCGGACTTGATGAGTCCGCAGTCACCCAGGTGGCGAGACTGAGCCCACCTGCGTCCGCGCCGTCGATGACCGCCTCCTGGATAACTCAGCACGCCGCCGCGCCGGCCCAGGTGATCTCCACCGTTACGACGACCGCGCACCAGGCTTATCAGCGGCTGCTCGCTGCGCTGGCAGTCAAATGGGGCCGCTCCGTCAGCAGCGCGCCCGGCCAGAGCATCGCCAACGTCGGCAAGGTCCAGTCGTCGACCGGGCAGCGTGTCAGCATCGAGGCCTACTGGAGCGTCGGTCCAACCTCTTACGACCGCTCAAGCTCCGGCTCGCTCATTCCGGAGCTGACCCGCAACCCGCCGTCGACGTGGTATTCCGGCGGCGCCCAGGTCGCCAGCATGGATAACGAGGACAACCAGTACCGCAAAGTCACCGTGCACGCCCCGCCTAGCACCACTTTCACCGCGCTGCCGGCCAGTCCGCAGCTCGCCGGCATCTTCAACCCGGCGAAGATCAATGAATTCGACCCGCTGTCGCGCGTACCACTCGGCGCGTATGAGCCCGTCGTCGCCCGCCCGGCGAACGCGGCAACACACCAGGCGCTGCACGGCAGCGACCTGCTGCCGAATCAGAATCTGGGCGGGTACGTAAGCCAGCCGGTCGACCTCGTTACGAGTCTGTCGGTGCTGCCGGCCCTGGAGAACTCCGGCTACTACGGCACGCATGTGCCGGTCAACGATCCGATCAGTGTGGTGCGAGTTCGGGTGGCCGGAATCACCGGACCCAATCCGGTGTCCCTGGAGCGCATCAGGGAAGTGGCGCAGCAGATCGAACTGCGCACCCACCTGGACGTGGACATCGTCGCGGGATCGTCACCGTCGCCGACCACAATCGCCCTGCCCGCCGGCAGGTTTGGCCAGCCGCCGCTCACGGTGTCTGAGAACTGGGTGAAGAAAGGCGTCGCGGAGACAATCCTGACCGCGATCGACAAGAGCAGCCTGGTTCTGTTCGCGCTGATCCTGTTCGTGTGCATGCTGTTCGTCGCCAACTCCGCGTCGGCGGCGATCCGCGCCCGCCGGCGCGAGCTGGGGGTACTGGCCTGCCTGGGCTGGACCCGGCCCCGGCTGTTCACGGCGGTGCTGGGCGAGCTCGCGGCGATCGGGCTCGCTGCCGGGCTCCTCGGCGCGGCCGCCGCGCTGCCGCTGTCATCGGCACTTGGCCTGCACGCCTCACCGGGGCGGGCGGCGCTGGCCGTGCCGATCGCGGTGGCGGTCGCGGTGATTGCCGGGCTGATCCCGGCCTGGCTGGCCGCCCGGGCTGAACCGGTCGCATCGGTGCGCCCGCCGGTGCTCGGTATCCGCCGGGCCCGGCAGCCCGGCGGCATCACCGCCCTGGCCGCGGTGAATGTGCTGCGCACGCCCGGCCGGGCCGCCGTTGGCGCTGTCAGCCTGGCTGTCGGGGTGACCGCGCTGACCATCCTGGCCGCGGTCACCTTCGCCTTCCGGGGCGTCGTCGTCGGGAGCCTGCTGGGCAACGCCGTTGCCGTCCAGGTTCGTGGCGTTGATTACGTCGCCGTAACCGCGACTATCGCCCTCGGCGTACTTGCCGTCGCGGACGTGGTCTTCCTCAACATTCGCGAACGCGCCCCGGAACTTGCCACCATCCGCGCCCTCGGCTGGCGCGAAGCCACGCTCAGTCGGCTGGTCATCACCGAAGGCGCCATCATCGGGCTGGCGGGCTCCCTCATCGGGGCTGCGCTTGGCCTCGTTGCAGCCGCCCAGTTCGCCGGCCAGCTCCCCGGTACCCTTTTCGTCATCGCAGCCGCCGCTGTCGCGGGCGGTCTGTTCGTCACCGCCACCGCGGCCCTGCTCCCTGCCCAGGCGTTGCGCCGCCTTCCCGCCGCCTCTCTGCTCGCCGAGGAATAAGCACTGCTGAGGTCACCGGATCGAATCGGAACGATCAGTTGACAGATCATGCAGACTCGGTGGTTGTGAAGGTAGCTGCTATCAAGACCGAGCTGATAACCGCAGGCGCTACGGAGCTTCTTCCGCTCTTGATACGCGTGATCACTGACGTGGAAGAGGGAAGTGTCATTGCTGTTACTTCCAAGATCGTTTCGATCTGCGAGGGCAGCGTCATCCCCTTCGATCAGATCGAGAAGGACGAGCTGGTGGCCCGCGAGTCCGACCTCTACCTGCCGGCCAGCCTGAGTAGATACGGCCATCACTTCACCATCACCAACAACACGCTCATCCCGATGGCCGGCGTCGATGAGTCCAACGGCGGCGGGCAGTACGTCTTGTGGCCGAAGGACGCTCAAGCCACCGCGAACCGGGTCCGAGCCTGGGCCAAGCAGGAGTTCGGGCTGAGCCAAATCGGCGTCATCATTACTGACAGCACCTGTCACCCTCTCCGCCGCGGCACCAACGGGATCATGCTGGCCTACAGTGGCTTCCAGGCGCTCAATGATTACGTCGGCCGACCGGACTTGTTCGGTCGGCCGTTCACCGTCTCCCAGGCGGATGTGGCTGGTGGCCTGGCGGCGGCAGCCGTGCTGCAAATGGGCGAGGGAACTGAGCAGACTCCGATCGCTATTCTCTCCGAATTGCCCTTCGTCCAGTTCCACGACCGCGACCCGACTGCTGAGGAACTGGCGACCGTCATCATCCCGCTGGAAGAGGACCTCTTCGCGCCATTCCTGACGAGCGTTCAGTGGCGGACCGGAGCGCGACACCAGCAGGCCGAGAACTGACGCGCCGCGCCGGATCACGCTGGACAACTCTTTTAAGAACCTGGACGGGTCTTTTAAGGACTGAGACGGTCAGCTGCAGGCGCGGTCGGGTGGTGAGAACCCTCGGATGAATGCCTGCGTCTGGGTATACCCCAGGGAGCACAGGAGACGGCCGTGGGGACAGCCTGGAAGGGCTCGCCAGGGGCGTTTCGCTTGTTGAGGACGTGGAAAACGTGACGCGGGGCCCGAGGGGGGCTGCACGTGGGCTGGGGTCCTAGATTGCGGTGCGCTCCTAGATTGCGTCGCTCTGTATGCCTCCTCGGCTGCGCGGCGGCCTGCCTTGTCGTCGCGCCACCGGCTGTGGCCTCGACGCACTCGCATGGCCCAGCCAGGAATCCGTCGTGGACGGTGTATCACGATGATCCAGCGGGCACCGGAACCGCTGCTGGGGTGGGATCGGTGGACACGTCAGCCAGGGCGTGGACGTCACGGACGCTCGACGGGGAGCTGTACGGCGAGCCCCTGGTGTTCGATAACCGGGTATATGTGGCGACCGAGAACGACACCGTCTACGCACTGTCCACAGCGACCGGCGCAATAACCTGGTCGGCTCATTTGGGCAGCCCGGTGCCGGCCGAGGCATTGCCGTGCAGCAACATCAATCCGACCGTCGGCATCACCGGCACTCCGGTCATCGATCCGGCCCGTCACGAGATCTTCGTCGTCGCCGACGAGCTAAAGAGCGGCAAGGCCGGCCACATCCTGACCGGGCTAAATACTGCCACCGGCCAGGTCGAACTGGCTGAGGACGTGGACCCGCCGGATCAGATACCGGCGAACCTCCTCCAGCGCACCGGACTGACGCTGGACGACGGGAACGTGTACTTCGGCTTCGGCGGGAACGCCGAGGACTGCGGGAAATACAAAGGTCGGGTCGTGTCAGTGCCTGAGGCGGGCGGGACACCGCGCTTCTTCACCGTCGATCCGGCACCGGACGAGAACAACGGAGCGGTCTGGATGGGCGGGGGAGCACCCGCCGTCAGCCCGAACGGCGACATCTGGGTGACCACGGGCAACGGATCGTTGAACAAGCATCCCTACGACGACAGCGACGGGGTCCTCGAGCTCTCCCCGTCTCTGCGCCTGCTGCAGTTCTTCGCGCCCGCCAACTGGCGGCAGGACAACGCCAATGACCTGGACTTTTCCACGGAGCCGATACTGCTGCCCGATGGCCAGGTCATCGGCGCCGGCAAGAGCCAGGTCGTCTACCTGCTCAACGGCCGGCATCTCGGCGGCATCGGCAAGCAGCAGGCCGAGATCAGCCCGGTCTGCAGCACCAATATCGATGGCGGCAGCGCCCACGTCGGGATGACCGCGTTCCTGCCGTGCGAGAGCGGCGTCCTCGCAGTCAAGGCCATCAGGTCCCCGCCCGCACTGCACGTGCTGTGGAGCGCCAGCGTGAGCAGCGGGCCGCCGATCGTGGCCGGGGGCCTGGTCTGGACCATCGGGCAGAACGGCAAGCTGTACGGTCTCGACCCGGCCACCGGCAAGATACGGCAGCAGGCAACTATCGGCGTGCCCGCCAACCACTTCCCTACCCCCGGCATCGGCGCCAGCCTGCTGCTCGCCCCGAGCGCCCGGAACGTGATCGCGTTCCGCACGTCTGCCGCCCTGACAACCTCGGCGACGCAGAACAGCGGCTCCCCGCATGGAACGCACGGCGGGCTCATCATCGCCGAGATCGTGCTCGGCTGCATGCTGGCCCTTGGCGCATTCGGTGGGCTCGCCTTGCTCGTCCGTAGGCGGCGACAGACATAGGCGAGGGACAGTCCCGCCTACCTAGGGTGTCTGTCGGCCGAGCAGACCAGGGCAATGCCTGTTAGCTCACGCACTGGCGACCCGAGGCGCCCGAGTAGATACAGATCGTCTTGCCCCGCGCGAAGGCGACATTCCGTAGCAAGGTCAGCCCAAGGGCCTCGGGGAGCGTCACCCGGCGGAACCCGGCCGGGATGGGCACTGCAAGCTTGTCGAGATTCTGGGAATTCGGCGGGAGCCAGCTGATGTCCGCCGTCAGCCGGAAGTCTTGCTCGACGGCGGCCGACCGGACGACCACGCGCAGCGGCAGGTACGTGCCCGGGCTGACCCAGATGGTCTCGGAGATCAGGCTGTTCTGACGGCTCGTGAGCTCGATTGCGTCGACCCCGCCGATGCGCTGCCGGCCAGCCACGGCCAGGACTCCGCAGGAGACGGCGGTACGCAAGGCCCTGGCCGCAGTCGCCGGCGGCGCGCTGGCGGAGAAGCCGATGCCCGGCAGGCCAGGCTGGAACAGCAGCAGAAGAGCCGCGCCCACCGGCTGGCAGCCATGCAGAACAAATGCCGACTTAGCTGATGTTTTCAGTACCAGGCCGCTTGGACCGGCGACGGGGAACCCGAACGGTGCCAGTCCGAGCCGCCGATCCGGCGACACCAGTCCGAGCGGGCGGCCCAAGCCCGGGTGGCGTGTCCATACCTGGGCTGGGTAGCTGACCAGGGTATAGACCGATGCGGCGCTGAAGCCCTCGTCGTAAACCGGATGCCCGTCCGTCGAGTACGTGACCGAGCGCCACTGGTCACCATAAGACCAGTCCTCAGCGGCAGTCGTCACGATCTTGCCGCCGGGCGTCGTGGCGGTGCGGGTAGTGAGGGTAATCCGGGCGATCTCGTTAGGCTCGGCCGCGCCCAGCGCGCGATCGACGCGCTTCACCAAAGCGAGCGCGATCCCGCTGTCACCTGCACTGGGCAACACGACAGCGACCAGTGCTACGGCACCGGTGACCAGTGCTGCCGTCACGCCGGCCACCGAGCGCAGCGCCAGCAGCCGGCGCCGGCGTCGGCGCCGCGAGACTTGGCCGAGCATCCCGGCGGGCGCCCGGATGTCCCCGGTATACCGCTCCATGCCTTCGCGGAGCAGGTCCTCGATGTCGCTGTTCATGACCGCTTTCCATTCCAGCCGCACATGGCCGCCGTCTCGTTCCAATCGTTGGCCAGCTCGCGCAGCCGCGTCAGCCCGCGCGAGCCAGCGGATTTCACCGTGCCCTCGGGGCAGCCAAGGACCTCCGCCGTTTCGGCGTCGGTCAGCTGCTCCCAGTAGCGCAGGACCAGCACCGCGCGTTGGCGTGCCGGCAGCTGCAGCATGAGCCGGACGACTGCGTCGCGCAGATCCACCTCGCCGATCGCGTCCTGCGTCAGGAGCGCCCCTGACCGCAGCAGAACTTCCCGCTGCCGCCACCGGCCGGCCCGCCGGTAGCCGTCGATTGCCAGGTTGCACAGTGTCCGGCGCAGGTAGCTCTCTGGATCTCCGTCGAACCGTCGCCACCGCCGCAGCAGTCGCTCGAGCGCCGTCTGCAGCAGGTCCTCGCCGCCCTCTCTGCTGCCAGTCAGCAGTACGGCGGTACGCAGCAGGTGATCGGCGCGCTCGGCAAAGAAGCGCTCTAGCTCAGCTGCGCTCCGGTCAGCTGCCATCCGGGTCTCCTCCCAGCTCGCAACCAAGCACGAAGAACTCGGCCGGAACGTTCCAGCCCCGGCAAAATCGCAGCAGGCCGTCGCGAGCGCGGACACGCACACGCCTAGCATGTTGTTCATCGACAGTCGTGTAGAAATCCGACCAGGCGACCAAGACGGTCGCCTACAGGGAGCTAGCGCTGCGCGGCATCCTGCGCGCTGTCAGCAAACCCCGCTGTCTGGGTGCCGTCCGTCACAACGCAGAATCCGCCCTCGCGCTCGAAGGCGGTTGTCATCAGGTGGGCGCTGACGAACTGGCCAGACTGCCCGGTACCGCTGTCGTTGATGTAGAAGCCAAGCAGCGCGCCGTCGTAGTGGTCTCGCGCGACCCCGGTGATAGTGACGGCGTGGTTCGCCTGGCCATGCTCAAGGGCGCGCGGGTCGCTCCACAGCACGCCGCAGTTGACCATCGCGATCACGCCGCGACCTTGCTGTGCCGCGAGCGCGAGCCGCTCGACCGGCTGAGCTGCCTCCGCGTGGGCGGGGACACCATAGTCGGTCAGGATCGCTGCTTGCTCGGCCGGGAGCGTCCAGCCAGACTCACCGGGTCGGCCGCGCACCAAGTGCAGTTCGTGACAGCGCGTAGCGTGCACGAATGCACCTGCCTCGGTCACCCGCAGGCCGAACTGATTGAGTACATCGGCACAGCTGACGATGCCGCAGTCGCTACGGTCATGCTCGGGGTTGTCGCCCTGCAGGTGGTTGAAGGCGGCATCGCGACGCACGTCGCCGATGGTCAGGCTCGGCCGGCCGTCTGGCAGTCGGCCTGGCTGCATTGGGACGGCGATGCCCGCGTGAAGCAGCCAGCCGGTGGGTTCTGCTGCTGGGCTGTCCGAACCCAGGACGCCGCTGCCATCGTGTTCCACTGATCCCTCGAGTCATCCAATACCGGCAAAGATTGATACCACGTAATCGCGCACCAAGCAGAGCGCAGCGCTACAAGCTGGCGATCAAGCGCGCCTTAACTTGCTCGAACTCGTCCTGGGTGATCGTGCCGTCCTCCAGCAAGGATGCGAGCTTGCCTAGCTGGTCCGGGATCGAGCCTGATGGCGGTTCCGCTGGAGCTTCAGCGCGATCAGACATCGTGCCGCGTGCCGCCTGGATGGCCGCAAGGGCCGCGGAAAGCTCAATCCGAAGTGCGTCGGGTTCTTTCTCGATGCTGACGAAGTAGAGGTCGGCGTCGCAGGTGCGGATCCGGACGATCGATTCCACCCTGGTCGAGGCGGACCCTGCGATAGCGCCGATCAAGCCGAACAGGACGGCTCCAAGCAAGAGACCAACCACGCCCAGGATGATCACTCCGAGAATTGCGCCAAGCAAGCCGAGGCCCAGCACCCAGATAAGAAGCTCGCCAACCGGCTTGCTTGCCTTTCCCGACCCGCTGACTTCGACGGCATCGACATCCCGGTACGGGATCGTGACGACCGGTGTTAGTCGGCGAGGCAGGCTGACTGTGCTCCGATCACCAAGGAACCGCAGCTCGTAGGCCTGGCCATTGGACAGCGGCAGCCCGCCGGAACCACCCTTGAAGGTGACCCGCCGCAGGTCGCACAGCGACTCACTGTCGAGCGCGTCCAGCGCGGCCAACGCGCTATCGCGCTCGGCTCGAACAGCGAGCTTGTCTGCGACGGCAACCGCCGCGGCAGGGTCAGCGCTGGACAGCGCTCGCCAGGCGCTCTCCCATCCTTGCTCGGTAAGGGGGAACCTGGCTTTGACGACCGTACCGGACCACCTCAGGCGGGCCATGACGAAGCTGGGACCGGCCTTTCGGTGATCCTGCCAGCCAAGGCTGTAGCGAACGCCATAACCCACTAGCAGATCAGGCGTGCCGCGATAGATATTGCCAGGGGGCACGCTGGGCATCGCTGGAATCGCGGGCGGCACGCCAGCGCCGGGCTGCTCAGAACCGCCGCCACTCACCACTAACGACCCCCGATATCAGGCATAGCGGAAGAATTACAACTTCGAACGTCTCCATGCTGCCAGAGATGCCATTGCCGGCAACATCCTTCTATAACTTGTTCCTGTTCAGCGCTGGCGTTGTTGTATAACCGGCCATCGCGCAAATCTGGGCGACCATTCGCCGGCCGGAGCCCGGACGGCCTCAACCGTCGCCGCATGCCCAACGTGCCGTACACTGTGCGGGGTCCGCCTGCGCTCGTAGCTCAACGGATAGAGCATCTGACTACGGATCAGAAGGTTGGGGGTTCGAGTCCCTCCGAGCGCGCCCAGGTCAGAAGGCCCCCACCCAGGTCGGTAGGGGCCTTTTTCGTGCTCATGGGAGCCACGCTGGGAGCCACGGGTGCCGATCACGCGCCGAATAGGGCCTGACTCATCGACTCGGCCGCCGCCCGCTTGTCGCCCTCCAGCAGGTGGCCGTAGACGTCCTTGGTGATCGCCATGCTGGCATGTCCCAGCACATCCGACACCACGTGCAGCGGAGTTCCCTGGGCCAGCATCAACGAGGCACCCGAATGGCGTAGCTCGTGCGGATGCCAGTGACCGAGGCCTGCCCGCTCACACAGGCGGGAGAAGGAGTGCGAGAAGTTGTCGGGGTCCATCGGCGTCCCGACCTCGCTCGCGAAGATCAGCCCGTGATCCTGCCACAGCGTCCCCGGCTGCTATCCGGGTCTCAGCCTGCCGGGCACGGTGTTGCCGAAACACGGCGACCAGCTGCGGGGTGAGCGCCAGCGTCCGCCGCGACTTGGGTGTCTTCAACTCGCCGATCACCGGGCGAGTCCGGCGGCCGGATGACTTGTCGCGGTCCTTGATCCGCCCCACCCCGTGCGTCACGCCCAGGGTGCCAGCCTTCCAGTCCAGAGCCGCCCAGTGCAGGCCGAGGACCTCACCCCGGCGCATCCCGTAGGCGAGCGCCAGGACGACGGCGGCCTCGAAGCGATAACCGGCCGCAGCATCGAGGAGTCTGCGCGCCTGCTCGACCGTCAGCGTCCGGCCTTGCTTGGCCCGGATGCGCGGCGGGGCCGACATCGCGGCGACGTTGCGGCTGATGATCCCCTCTCGCTCAGCCT
>Ga0335075_10003243_pt1 | contig 25858 bp, 17 predicted proteins | sample Lox_Sample_24_FD_206723 | JGI IMG/M metagenome (GOLD analysis project Ga0335075, IMG submission 206723) | Soil microbial communities from Loxahatchee National Wildlife Refuge, Florida, United States - Lox_Sample_2.4 | ecosystem: Environmental > Terrestrial > Soil > Wetlands | place: USA...
CACAGCCCGAACTCGTGCGGCAGAACGAGCGGCTTCAACTGCTTCTTCAGTTGACGAACAAGATTACGTCAAACCTTGGTCCGCGAGATGTGCTGGACGAGGCTGTGAGCGCGCAACAAAACGCAACCCCCACGCAGCCAGACCAAACTGCCGAGGAAAAAGATAACTCGCAACTTGTTGAATCGATTTGGCTGCCCCCCAGGGATTCGAACCCCGATATGCTGATCCAGAGTTATGGGCCCGATTTACGGGCAAGTGCCGCATTATCAATCATTTAACCGAGAATAGCCCGCACCGAGCATTGTTGCATGTGTTGTTGAATTCGTTGGGGTTACGAACCACTTTCAGAAACGTTTGGCACACTTATGGCACACCTCGCCGAGCAAGTGGTTCACGCTTGCTATGCTGATTCGCGTCAGCAGCGGTGTACGATTTTGGCATGGCAGAGCCATCTGATCCTAGAATCGAGAAACAGCAAGGTCACGGCCTGCTGCGCAGCCGACCTTTGCCAGAGATTCAATTCGGAGTCGAGTACTCCATCAGGCGACAATCCAGCGTACAGAGGACGGCAACGTCTCCGCGCGTGGAAGTGATGCATCTCGGCAAAATCGAGTACATCCGTGCCTTGAACGGCGCGAACATCGCGCGCGGTCAATATGACTTGGAAATCTCTGCCGATGGTACAACCGAGATTCTGGGAGTCCAAAAGCGCTTGGACGATTGGGAGTTTCTTCCGGTCTAGAACGTCTGTGGTGACTGCCGAGGTTCTCGACAAACCGGCCTAGTCGGGGGCAGGAACTTCCTCCAAGCTCGTCTCCGCAAACGTGCCCGACATTGACTTAGTGCCCTCGAACCATTCACAGATGACCCTGCCTGTTGGCACTTCGCCGAGTGCGTATTGCTCATCCACTACGGTCATCTTCGGTCCACCGGACCGGACCCGAACCTGTGCTCCCGGCTTGAATCGGATTGCCATGACCGAATTATCTCCCCCCCACCGCGCACCCGCGCAACATTTCTTTCCGCCAACCGTGACTTTTGGCCCGTCCAAAACCGCTTATTAGTGTAGCGGGATGTTGCCGGCTGGCAAAGATTGTTGAATCTTTTTCGACTCACCCGTGACTTTTGGCCCACCCAAAACCGCTTATTACTCCAGAGGGGATACGATGCGGCGCTGCACTGCACATGTGCAGAAGCTCCGCACGATAGGAACAACGCATGTTTGTCGAGACAGAGGAAGGGGCATTAGCCCCCCAAAGCGAGGCATTGGAGGCAGCGGGGCCAGAACCTGACGACGGGCGAAACGAGAGCCTGGAAACGCTGTTGTGGCGGCAGTCCCGCTACGCGGTGATCGAAGCGTACCGGCGCTACCACGAAAACCCAGCGCAGCACGGGCACGACTTCTGGTGTGCGGTGTCAAAGTTCGCCCGCAACAAGCTCTACCCGCTGGAGCACGAGTTCAAGGATCATGGCACGGCAGAGACCGTGGACGACTTCGCGCAGGAGGTACTGATCGAGGTGTGGGAGACCATGCCGCAGAAGAAGTTTGCAACCCCAGCGAAGTTCTATGCGTGGATCAATCGCCTTTGTTTCACGCATCGCATGGACGCGGGTGAGGCGCTGCGCAAAGCCATCAGTCTGAAGGTGCCGCTATTTCTGACCGGCGAGGACGGCGAAGAATTTGAGAACCCGCTGCTCAATCCGTTCTCGAACGCAGTGGACCGCAGCTACCCGGAACCGCCCGCATGGATCGAGGGCATCGACCGCGAGATGGTGATACTGCTGATGGGCGGGAAGACCTACGAGGAGGCTGCGAAAGAGCTGCGCAGGTCTCCAGAAACCCTCAAAGACCGAGCGAAGGATCTGAAGAGAGAGGCGAAGTCGCGCAGAGGGGCTTCTAAGTCCTCTCAAATCAAGGCCGAAAAAATATCTTCGGAAATCACCCCATTTTCGGCCTCCAAAACCGCTTATTACTATGTCGAGGGAAAACGGGAACGGGGAACCTAGGGGGATTATAGGGGGTGAGGAGGGGCAAGTCCTCCATTTATTCTGCCCCAGTCTCAACTAACCCCATCAGTTCCGATGTTCCTAAGATCAACCATCGTTCATAGTTCTTTGAGATTTTCATTCTCGGATAACCCAAGAATTGCCAGTTATGGTAGGTCGCCCGGAGTGTGCCGGTAATCTACCGCGCGAATTTTGCCCAAGAAATCTCAAACCCCAGAAAGGAGAGCCAACATCATGTTGTCCCGAACACAACGCGCCCTCGTGCTCACGTTCTACAACGCGCTGGCCATGATGGCCACACCCAAGGCTCTCGCCGCAGTCCGCTACACCGCAGGCGACTCCGATCCTTCGGAGAAGATGCTGCACGCCATCACCATCCTCGCCGCGCACATCAACGGACAATCGGGGCACGTCGCAGCGCTGCCCCAGAATGACCCCCAGCAAGTGCTCTGGCATGGGGAGTTGTGCCGTGCCGTGGGATTCGCCCGCGAACTTGTGGCCGGGTTCCGTGCCGATCCCGAGCACGCGGCGGACGTTGCCGAGTTGACGGCGCACAGTGTGCCCCATGGACTCGCCCAAAGAATCGTCACAGTGCTGTTAATCGCTCGTGATGAGTTGGGGCAGGCCGCACAGCTAATGGAGCAGGAATCCCCCGCATTGCGGGACGTGATGGTCGCCCAGTCCGAAGCGTACCGGGAACTACAAGTGAACCCTTCGATGTTCGCGCCCGAGGAGGCGAAGCGGTGAAGATCGCAGACACAATCGAGACTTTGAGCATCGAGATCCTGAGCCTCCAGTTGCAGCGCAACCGTCTGTGCGAAGAACACATCTGCGAGGCGAGCGAGGCGAAGCGGGCAGCGATCATGAAGCAACTGGTGAGCATTGACGGGAAGCTGGCGCGGCGCTTTGCGAAGCGCACCCGGCTGCGTGATGCGGCGGTGCGGGCGGCACGTGTGCAACAGAACGCCTGGCCCCTGTTGGATGGGTTTGAACATGTTAGATGAGATATGCGCGGCCCCGCTCTCCACGGGTGCCCGCGCCGCGCGGGGACGGCACGTCATGGGGCATTCCCCGCGCCCAAGATTAAGAGCTTTTGCGATGCCGTAAGGCAAACCGCTGACGTGGTGCCCGTGAGAGATTCCGGGACCGACCAACCGTCGCATGAATCATCAGTGGGTCGCGCTCGGGAACCGGGTTGAGTCACAGGGACTCCCCGGTTCCATTTTTCAAAAGATCAAAAAGTTTGCCGGACCCGACCACGTGGGATGTACGGGGGTGCCCAACCCAGGGTGTTACTTCGACCCCGCGCGATCCAACATGACGCGTGATCGGGTTCGGCAAAGATTTCACAAATTCGGCGCGACCGTTCGGGATAGCGTTCGCGCTGGAACGTTCGCTTGGGCAGGGTGACGACTTGGCCGTCGCCTGCATTTCCCGCCAACACGCGGTGAACCCTTGCGAACACGGGACCGGGTCACATCAGGTCGGGGGTCAACAGGCTTGCAAAGAATTCTCTGCGCGCTCTCTCCGACCATCGTGTGACCCGTTCCTGAAGAGATTGAAAGATCGAGGCGGAGTTCGACGGCAATCGTGCCCCTTCTCGAACGTGGTCGGGAACCTTACGGTCAACCCGGCCACAAGTTCCGTTCGGCGTTCGGAGTGGACGCAGGACGACGCAGCGGTGGTGACCCCGCGCAACACACAGAAATGGCAACCCTGCAACGGATCAACAAGGCGCTGATCCTGCTGATTCAGGAACAACAGGAAGCCAATCAGATCAGCGAGGCGTATGCCCTGCAACAGATCGTGGGGCAAAAGGTACAGCAGGACAATCTAAAGTCGCTCTTCGTTACCGCGAACGACTATCAGGAGAACTTCAACTCCGTCACGCCCCAGCAGACGAGCGCCGGTACAAGTTGGGCATTCCATTACTGACCAAAGAGGCTTGCCATGGATTTCCTCATCCTCATCAAGAACGGATGCGACAGCCTGACTGCGACGGTCTCGCCGTCCGTTGATGCGCTAGGGCTGCACATGGTGCTGGCGCTGGCCACGATCATGCTGGTCTGGTTCGGCGTTCAGGAGGCACTTGCCTCAGCACATGGGGGTGCGGGGTTCAACGTCGGGAGATTCGTGGAGTTCTTCCTTTTGATCACTTTTGCCTATTGCTTTGTGAAGTTCTATGACGGCACGATTCCGGGCATTGGCTATTCCCTCAAGGGCTTCGTCAGCGGCGGCACCAGCAGCTTGGTCGATTACATCGGCAGCGATTCAACACAACTGGTCCAGAGCACAATTCATTCCGCCTTAGGCAATTTGGGCACGATGTCCCCCTCCCTGACAGAGCCTTATACGTTGCTCTGTACATACACAGTTGAAGTCATCCTATCGGTCCTCACGGCCCTCATCGGGGTGATCATCGCCTACGGGGCAATCGGAGCGACCGTCATTGGCCTGCTCGGGCCGGTGTTCATTCCTTGGATGGTATTCGGGAAAACCGAGTTCCTTTTCTGGGGATGGCTGAAAGCTTTCGTCGGCTTTGAGTTCTACAAAGTGGTCGCGGCGGCGACTCTGAGCGTGATGAGCCATCTTCTGATTACATATCTGACCAGCGGAGCAATGAATATAACCAATCCGCAACGCCTGATTACGCTGATGCCTGGCCTGCTCATTCTGTGCCTTGTCGCAGGGTTCATTCTGTTGAAGATCCCGACGATGACCGCCTCGCTCTTCTCCGGCCATGTCGGAGGGCACGGAATCGGCGCAGGAGGGTTACTTACCGCTGCCGTTCTGCGGATGATGTAGCACGCAAGGAGGCACTCGAAATGGCGACAACGGCAAAGCCAACTCCTGAAATCACCCGCGCGGCCCAGCACTACCTCGAACAGTATGGCGATCCGCTGGTGATGAACACATACCTGAAGGTCACGATCCTGGTGCTGGCCGTCGTTTGCCTCGTTCTCGCTGGCCTGGTCTATCGCAGCCAGATGGCCCTGGCCAACGTCCATCCGCTGATCGTGCGGATCAATAGCGTAGGGCAGGCGCAGGCCATCGACTACCACAACTTCAAGTACCGCCCCGAGGAGGCGGAGAACAAATACTACCTCACCCGCTGGGCGGAGTTGTATTTCAGCCGCGACCGCTTCACCATCGAGCGCGACCAGACCAGCGCCCTTTACTTCCTCGACAGCGACATGCAACGCGCTGTGATCGATCAGGAACAAAAGAGCAACACCATCGCCGACTACGCCAAGGACACTTCACTTCCATTCGTCGATGTAGAGGTCAGGAATGTCATCCTCGACGACTTGCAGCAGTCTCCCTATTCGGCGCGCATTCAGTTCGTGAAGGTCTTCACCAATCCCACGGACAATTCCGTGATCAGGCGGGAGCAGTGGACCGCCAGCGTGACCTACGTATTCCGAGACAAAGTGAAGAACGAGGAGCTGGCCGTTAATCCGCTCGGGTTGACCATCATCCGCTTCCGGGCCGACCAGGCGTTCGATTGATCGAAGCCACAACCCACAAGCGAGGCTGCCTTCATGTCCGAGCACGGCTCTCAAACGCGGCCAGTAAGCACACCGGATCTTTGGCGCAGTCGCCACCCCCGGACGAGGCGGTTCAAAGCGCGCGGCCGTCTGGTCCTGTCCTCTCTTGTACCGGCGGCAAAGAGAAGGTTTCGCGGGATGTCGCCAGGCATTGCTCCAGCCCGGAACCATATGGCGATGCGATCCATGAAGCGTGTGTCTCCAGGTTTCTCCCTTGCTTGTCCGGTCACTCGCTTCGGGCCAATTCCGGCGCCCGGCGGCACGTCGCCGCTCTGCTTTCCGGACTCCTCTCCCAAAACAAGTTTGGGCCCCTGCTCCAGAAAGCGCGGCTTGGCACTTGGGAGCCGGGACCACTGCCACCCCAGCACGCACAGACCGCGTGCCGGGGACCCCGTCATCTCGCTCAGGCTTCGCCAATGGGTGACCCGGCCAATCCGGGAATTCAACAACGGAGACTTCACCATGTATCAGAACCGCATCACGCTCATCGGATTCCTGGGACAGGACGCCAGCACCCATACCGCCAACAACTCCAGCTTCACCGTTCTCTCGCTTGCCACCAAAAGCTCGTACAAGGACAAGAAGACCGGCGAATACAACGGCCACACCGAATGGCACCGCTGCATCGTCTGGGGCAGGCTGTCCGACTACGCGAAGACCCTGAAGAAGGGCGCTCACCTGGCCGTCGAAGGCGAGCTGAGAAGCCGCGAACGCACGGACAAGAAGTCCGGCCAGAAGGAGCGCGTATGGGAAGTGCGCGTGACTTCGATCCTGAAGCTCGACCGGGCTGAGAAGGCCGGCCCGGAAGAGACAGCGGACGTAGAGTTCAACCCCGAGGAAGAGGCGGCGTAAGTCGCCCCTTTTCCTCGCTCCCGGAAGCCCGGCGCGCGCCGGGCTTCCACTGCTGGGAGACAGCCGCCATGAGTCTCGACCTATTACGCCCGTTCCTTCGTCCCATCGAACCGCTGCTGCTCGATGACGACGTGAGCGAAATCATGGGCAATCCCAACACGACCTGGTACGCCGAGCGCGAGGGGGAGATGCTCCCGTTGCCCGATGTCTCCTTCGAGCCGGGGAGCCTCCGCACCGGGCTCGAAGTGATCGCCAACAACCTGGGCAAGCGGCTGGACGAAGACAACCCTGTCCTGGAGGCCCAGCTCCCCGATGGCAGCCGGATCTGCGCTTACATTCCGCCGGCTGTGAAGCCCGCTCCCGGCCTCACAATCCGCAAGTTCACCGGCCGCCGCTTCACGACGGATGACCTCATCGCTCGCGGCACGCTCACGCGGCCGCTCGCGGACTTCCTCGCCGACGAGATTCGAGCGGGCAAGACCCTGCTCATAAGCGGCGGCACGGGAACCGGAAAGACGACTCTGCTCAACGTGCTCGCCCACGCGATTCCCGATGATGAACGCATCGTCACCATCGAGGACACGGCGGAGCTTCTCATTCATAAGCCGAACATCGTTGGCTTCGAGTGCCAGAACGAAACCTTCAAGCAACCCGTTTCCTTCGAGAAGCTCCTCAAAGTGGCTCTGCGATGCCGCCCGGACCGGATCATCCTGGGCGAAGTCCGCGGCACCGAAGCACGGACTCTGCTCGATTCCCTGAACACCGGGCACTCCGGCTCGCTCGCCACCATCCACGCCAGCTCGGCTGCCAAGGCGCTTCGCCGCTTCGCCAACTTGGTTCTCCGAAGCCACCAGCAGACGAGCTTCGAGGACGCCGAGGCCGAGATCGGGGAAGGGGTCGATTACGTCGTCCACATCGAGCGGCATCACGGTCGCCGCATGGTCCGCGAGGTGCTCCGCATTTCGGATTACGACCGGTCTGCGCAGCGGTTCGAGACAGAGGTTGTATACGACTCGGGAACCGACAGCCAAGGGAATCCCATCGTGCTCGGCTTCCAGAACCCGGCGCAGATCGAAGCCCATTACGGCAAGGAAGCCAGCGCAATGCTCTCGCAGCCGAGCTCGAAAATGTACTTCCGGGTAACCGACCCCCCATCGGCGAAGTGGATCAGCGAGGCCATCGGCGACGTGGAGATCGAACGCCTGAAGGAAAGCCGCTATGACGGCACGCGCCGCGGTCGAAGTTTCGCTCTCGACCGTCAGATCGAACCGCTGGTGATGGCTTCGGAGATTGAGGGTCTGCCTGATCTGCACGGGTATCTCAAATACGAAAATTGCGTGACACGTTTCCGTCTTCCGAAGGTGGAACTGCCCAAAGTCGCAGAGAAAATCTTCAAGCGTGACCTTCGCGACGTGGTTCGGCCCATTGTTCGGGAGAAATCTCCAAAGCGAACCGCGCGGCCTGCCGGGAAGGAGCAGCAGGAGGCTCTTTCCTTCGATACGACCACAATGTGAGGCCGTATGCTGACCATCTCCAAGCCGCTCTCGGCAGGCCAGGCGCAGAGCTACCACCAAAAGGAGTTCACCGCCAAGGAACAGAACTACTGGTCGCAGCGCGGGGAAGTCGCCGGCGAATGGCAGGGCCGTTTGGCGGAGACATTCGGACTTGCCGGCGCGGTCTCGGCGGAAGATTTTGCGCGGCTGAGCCAGGGTCAGCACCCGCAAACGGGGGAGCAGCTTGTCCGGCAGCGCGCTTCCTACATATATAAGGATGCCGAGGGGACCGCGATCAAAACGATGGAGCACCGCGCCGGATGGGACGCGACCTTCTCTGCTCCCAAGTCTGTTTCGCTCACGGCGCTCGTGGGTGGGGACAATCGCGTACGCGAGGCACACCGCGAGGCTGTGAGTACGGCCCTCGAACACCTGGAGTCGTACACAATGGCCCGGATCGGCGGCAATCATCCGGCCGAGACAACGGGCAAATTTGTTACGGCAAAATTCGAGCACGATACGGCTCGTCCAGTAGACGGCTACGCTGCCCCACAGCTTCACACCCACGCCGTCGTCTTCAACGTCACCCAGCGAGACTCTGGAGAGTACCGCGCTCTGCAACCGCAGAGCCTTTTCGCCTCGCAGCAATTCGCTACTGCGATCTATCAGTCTGAATTGACCTACCGGCTGCGCCAGCTTGGATACGAAATCACCGTCGGCAGGAGCGGTGCCCCGGAAATCAAAGGCTACACACAGGAATATCTTGACGCATCGAGTCCGCGCAGCCAGCAGATCCGCGACTACCTCGAACGGACGGGCCGAATTGGCAAGGAAGCCGCGGAAATCGCGGCCCACTCGACGCGGGACCATAAGGAAATTCACTCGCTCCGGGAAGTCATGGCTGCCCATCGAAGACTGGCCGCGGAGTATGGCAATCAGGCCGATGCCGTTGTCCGCACCGCGCAGGAGCGCAGCCGGACACAAAATCAGGAAATGAATCTGCCGCAGCGAGTCCGGGAAGCAGTCACCTTCTCCCGCGACAAGAATTTCGAGCGCGAGGCCGTGGTCGATGAGCGCGTTCTTGTCCGCGATGCCCTGCGCCGCGGCATGGGCGAGATCGTCTACAGCCAGGTGCGCGCCAACCTCAACGCGCGCATCGCCTCCGGCGAATTCCGAGCCGTGGAGCGGCCTGAAACAATGCCTGGTCGCAAGCTCACCACAGCCCGGACCATCGAGGCGGAACGCGAAATTCTGCGCCGGGTCCAGGAGGGCCAGCGTCAGGTTCAGCCCATTCTGGAACGGCCCCACGCCTACCGCGTTGCCGAGGATCACCCGCACCTGAACCGTGCTCAGAAGGCAGTCGTGGAGGAAGTGCTCAGTTCGATGGACCGCGTGCAGGGGATCCAAGGCTACGCCGGCTCCGGGAAGACCGCCACCCTTGCCGTGCTGCGCACCGCGGCCGAGGCACAAAGGTACGAAGTACAGGGCTTCGCTCCGACTTCGCGCGCCGCGCGGCAACTGCGCGAAGCCGGGATCGAAGCGGGGACTTTGCAGGGGTTCCTTGCAGGTAGCCGCGAGAATGAGACTGCGAGCGACAGGGCGCGGTTCTACTTCGTCGATGAATCAAGCCTTGCCAGCACCCGCCTGGTGCGTGAATTCCTTGCACGTCTTGGACAGAACGACCGGGTACTACTGATCGGTGACACCCGGCAGCATCAGGGCGTCGAAGCGGGCCGCCCGTTCGAGCAGTTGCAGCAGGCCGGGATGCACACCGCGAAGCTCGACGAAATCGTGCGCCAGCGCGACCCAGCGCTCAAGTCCGCAGTCGAATTACTCGCCCGCGGCCGTTCCGCTGCCGCTCTTGATTTGCTCCAGCATCAGGGCCGCATTCAGGAGATGCCAGATCCACAACAACGTGTCAGGGCCATTGCGCGTTTATACGCGGAGTCGCCGGCAAATACCCTGATTGTCTCGCCCGATAATGCCTCCCGGCGCGACTTGAACCGTGCTGTTCGCACGGAACTAAAGGCGAACGGATCGCTTTCGCAAGAAGAACACACTTTCCGAACCCTTACCCAGCGTCAGGACATGACAGGAGCGGAGCGCGCATGGGCCAGTCACTATGAGCCGGGCGAAACAATCCGCTTCGCCCGAGGCAGTGAGGCTGCGGGAATCGAAGCAGGCTCCTATGCCGTGGTTGCCGCCGTAGAACCAGCGCAGAATCTGCTGACAATTCAGAAGGAATCAGGCGAGTTTGTCACCTACGATCCCAGGCGCCTCAGCGGAGTCAGCGTCTATCGTGAGGCCATGCACGATTTCGCCGTCGGCGACCGCATCCAGTTCACCGCGCCGGACAAGCAACTGGCAGTTGCCAATCGGGATCTTGCCGTGATCGAGTCCATTACGCCCAACGGCCGAATTGCCGCCCGCCTCGACGACAACCGGCAGATCGAATTCAATGCCGCCGAGCACCGCCACTTCGATCACGGCTACGCGGTCACGAGTCACAGCGCCCAAGGACTCACCGCCGAGCGCGTCCTGATCCACGCTGATACCAGCGTTCATCCAGATCTACTCACCTCCCGCTTTGGCTACGTCGCCGTCTCCCGCGCGAGCCACGAGGCCACGATCTTTACTGATGACGCGCCCCGGCTCGCTCAGCAGCTCGGAACGGAGGTGACCAAAACCGCAGCGCTTGAACTCAATCACTCCGTGTTTATTGGCCAAGGTCTTGGAATGGATTAGTCCGATTCGCAACGCCCGGAAGCTTGCAAACGCATGAACTTGGACAGCTTAGCGAATGGACACACACACCTCCACGGGATCTCCGGCTCCTTTCTTCGGCCCAATCAGCCCTCCGCAATCTACCCAAAGTGGCTATGATGATAAGCAACGTGGATTCATTCATTTTGAAGCCCTTGTGCAACGGGTATTCCCAGCTTGACGGCTGGAATGAAGCCCACATGCTTTGTTTCGCCGCGGTTCGCTCTAAAGATGAGTCTTACGGCCTACCATGTCCGGTATTTCGCCCACGAACTGACCAAGCGGTCGAGTTCGGCGTCGATTGACAGCCTCACGTCTGCTCTGGCGGATGCTCAGGTTGATCTCAATCCTCACCAAGTAGAGGCCGCCCTTTTCGCCTTTCGGTCCCCGCTTTCACGGGGCGCAATTCTGGCCGATGAGGTTGGCCTAGGGAAAACAATCGAAGCGGGAATTCTTCTCTCACAACGTTGGGCGGAACGCCGCCGCCGGTTGCTCGTTATTTGCCCAGCCAACTTGCGAAAGCAATGGGGCCAGGAACTGACTGATAAATTCTTCCTGCCGTTCGCAATTCTTGAGACAAAGACGTTCAACGAGGAAGTTAAGCGCGGCAAACCAGGCATGGAGCATCCGACATTTCTTTGTACTGGCGCCGAACCTGACGATCTACAACAAGCTGATCGCCGACTTTACGCCGGGTTCACCAAAATACGTATTCCAGGGGCTTTCGGACTTCGCCATCAATCCCCCTGAGATCATTACTGGAGACAACTACGAGAGTGGGCGTGGCATTCGTGCTGCCGACCTTTTTGGCGAAACCGGCGTTCACATCAATATCTTCAACATCTCGAAGATCAACGCCGAGGTGCGCGGGGACAAAGAGCCGCGAATCAAGCGGCTACAGGAGTACATTGGCGAAAGCTACTTCGAGTACCTGTCGAAGCTCGACGATCTGGTTCTGCTGATGGACGAGAGTCATCGCTATCGCGGCAAAGCCGGAATGCGGGCAATCAACGAACTGAAGCCGATACTCGGATTGGAATTGACGGCGACGCCGCAGACCGAATCAGGGAACCAAACGATCCCGTTCAAAAACACGATCTACAGTTACCCGCTTTCATCGGCGCTCCGCGACGGCTTCGTGAAGGAGCCGGCAGTCGCCACGCGAGAGAATTTCCGGGCCGAGAACTACGATGAGGGCGGCCTTGAGACCTTGAAACTTCAGGATGGCATCCGCATTCACGAACACACCAAAGTACAGCTTGACATCTACGCCAGAGAGACGGAACGGCCACTGATCAAGCCGTTTATGCTCGTTGTGGCCAAAGACACCGGCCACGCTAACGATCTGCTCAAGAAAATCGAGGCGCCCGATTTCTTTGAGGGACGCTACAAGGGGCGCGTCATCACGGTTCACTCGAATCAAAGCGGCGAAGAGAAGGACGAAACGGTACAGCAGTTACTCAGTGTGGAGGACCCTGCCAACCCAACTGAGATCGTGATTCACGTGAACATGCTGAAAGAAGGTTGGGATGTAACTAACCTCTACACCATCGTCCCGCTGCGCGCAGCGAACTCGAAAACCCTCGTCGAACAGTCCATCGGCCGTGGCCTCCGATTGCCTTACGGCAAACGGACGGGCGTTGCCGACGTTGATCGGCTGACCATCGTCTCACATGACCGCTTTCAGGAGATCATAGACCACGCCAACGATCCCAACTCGATCATCCGCACGGGTATCGTGATCGGCCGTGATATTCCCGATGTCCAGACAACCGCCGTCACGATCGCGCCCGTGCTCCACACAATGCTTGGTATTGCACCGCCACCGATTTCCGCGCCAGGCGGCTTTGCAACGACTGCGGTGCAGGCTCCCCTGTTTGCGACAGAGCCGGAGAAGAGAGTGGCTGAGGCCACGCTCGATGTAATTCACAGGGAATTCGAGCGATTACGCCGCTCTGCGGATTTGAAAGCGCCAGATGCACAGCAGAAGATCGTCGCGAGGGTGATGGAAGAAATTCGACCAGTACAGGGCGAATTGGCGGGCATTGTTAAACAAGCCGATGTTGCTGCGACCGTGAGCAAGGTGACCGATGCCTACGTTGAAAAGACCATCGATATACCGCTCATTACCGTCGTACCGAAGGGCGAGGTCACAGTAGGTTTTGAGGATTTTGATCTGGACTGTGGCAGCATCAACTATCCGCCGGTGGCAAAGGATCTTTTGATTCAGAGGCTCACCGACAACATGAGATTCCGAATCATTAGCGGCGACGGCGTTGTACAGGAACCTCACCTGGAAAACTACATCGTCCGCGGCCTGATCGACAAAGACGACATCAGCTACGACGACCACGCCATGCTGCTGTACAAACTTGCCGGGCAGCTCGTTCGCCATCTTCAGTCGTACCTTAAGAACGAGGATGACGTACGCAATGTATTGCAATACCACCAGAGTGAGCTTGTCCGCCTGGTGCACTCGCAGATGAACCAGCATTACGTCGAAAAGGCGACAGAATACGAGGTGACAGTCGCCAGAGGCTTTCAACGTCTTGCGCCCAGCAGTGCAGAACTTGAACTCGACAAAGGTGCGCGTCACTTCCGGCAACCGGTCGATGACAAACTCTACATCCGCAGCCTCGTTTTCGCGGGATTCTCAAAGTGCCTCTACCCGGCCGCGAAGTTCGACTCCGATCCCGAGCGGCGCTTTGCCACGATTCTTGAAGACGAATCGGAAGTGCTGAAATGGGTCAAGCCTCCCAAGGATCTACTGAAAATTCAGTATGCCGAAGAAGACAACTACAATCCCGATTTCATTGTCGAGACGACCGACGCCCGTTATCTCTGCGAGGTCAAGCGAGCCAGCGAAATGACCGACAGCGTTGTCCAGAATAAGGCATCAGCAGCGGTCCAATGGTGCAAGCGCGCATCGGATGTCAGTGATGGTCCCTGGAAGTACGCACTCATTCCCCACGACGCCATCGATATCAGCCGCACTTTCGCAAGCCTAACGCAACAGTATGCGAGAACATGAGGATATCTGTTTCTTTCCGTACTCGACGGCGGTCCTTGACACATCGTCCACCACAGATGCAAAGAACAGACAATTATCAATGAAAATCGTGCGATCGCACTTCCAAAGCGCGATCCGAAAGAGTGGTCAGGCGCGTCGCTTTGACATGGATCACGTTGTCCTGATTCTGAAGCGGGCCTTCGACGAGAAGAAACCTGCTGCGCGTGACCACCAGCCGGTCCCGCTCGTAAAGGTCGGGTGTGACGATGACATTGGCGATGCCCGTCTCATCCTCCATTGATATGAAGATGAAACCCTTTGCTGTGCCTGGCCGTTGCCGAGCGATGATGCACCCGGCCACGCGGACAAAATCTCCGTCTCGCCGCGTTCGCAGTTCCTGCGCGGACAGGATATTGCTGCGTCGCAGCTCCGTCCGGCGGTAATACATCGGGTGCTTACCCACCGTCAGGCCGGTTCCGGCATAGTCAGCGACTAAACGCTCTTCAACATTCATTTGTTGCAAAGGCAGCGCATCGGAATCCTCGCGCAATGAATCGCTCGACCGCCGGAACAGCGGCCCCTCCAACCTGCCGGCGCGCTCCACTTGCCAAAGCGCGTCGCGCCGATGCCGGATGCCGTCAAGCTGATTCAGCGCCCCGATCTGCGCCAGCCGCGTCAGCTCCTTTCGATTGAGCGATGGAACCCGCTGGGCCAGGTCTTCCGCTGAACGAAAAAGCCCATCGTTCCGTCGCGACGCGACCAACGCCTCCGCAGCCTGTCTCGCGAGGCTCCTGGCGTAACCGAGCCCGATGCGGAGAGAAAGCGTTCCGTCGCTCTCTTGTTCGACCGTGCAGCGCCAATCCGATACCTGCACATCGATGGGCTTCACACGCAGGCCATGCCGCTGCGCGTCCTTGACCAAAACGGCGGCGGAATAAAAACCCATCGGCTGATTGTTGAGGATAGCCGCTGTGAATGCGGCAAGGTACCTGACCTTGAAATACGCTGAAGCATATGCGATCAGCGCGAAGCTGGCGGCGTGCGACTCAGGAAATCCATAGAGAGCAAACGAGCTGATGTTCTGCACAATAGTATCCTGCGTTTTCACGTCGATACCATTGGCTGCCATGCCCGCGCGCAGTTTACTTTCGAGATTTTTCATCCGCTCCCATGACCGGCGCATTCCTACGGCGCGGCGCAGTTCGTCGGCCTCGGCGCCGGTGAAGTTTGCGACGGTCATCGCAATGCGCAGCAATTGTTCCTGAAAGAGCGGCACGCCCAGCGTGCGCTTCAAGACAGGCTCAAGCGACGGATGAGGATACGTGACCGCCTCTCTCCCTTGCCGCCGCCGCATGTAGGGATGCATCATCTGCCCCACGATTGGCCCGGGCCGAATAATCGCCACCTGCACCACGAGATCGTAGAACCGCGTGGGATAGTTTCGCGGCAGCGAGGCCATCTGCGCCCGGCTTTCCACCTGAAACATGCCCACCGTATCCGCACTTTGCAGGGTCCGGTACACCTCTTCGTCCTGCGGCAACTGCGCCAGATCCACTCGCTCGCCATAGTGCTCGGGAATCAGTTCGAGGCAGTCTTTCAGCACCGCCATCATGCCCAGGCCGAGCAGGTCCACTTTGATAATGCCCATGTCGGCGCAGTCTTCCTTGTCCCACTGAACCACCGTGCGGCCCGGCATGGACGCTCGCTCCAGCGGCACCACATGGTTCAACTGCCCCTGGCAGATCACCATGCCGCCCGAATGCTGCCCGAGATGGCGCGGCAAATCCTGAATCCGCATCGACAGTTCCAGATACTTCGCGATGCGCGGATGCCGGATGTCGAACCCGGCGTGATGAAAGGAGTGCGCCATCGTATCGGTCTTCCCGCGCCACTCCCACTGGCCCACCAGGCTCGACAGACGCCCCAGCGTGTCTTCCTCGAAGCCCAGCGCCTTGCCCGTCTCCCGCGCCGCCGACTTGCCCCGATAAGTGATGACGTTGGCGGTCATCGCGGTGCCGAGTTCGCCATACCGCTGATACACGTACTGAATCGCTTGTTCGCGTTTGTCTTCCGAGGGCAAATCGAGATCGATGTCCGGCCACTCGTTGCGGCTCTCGCTTAAAAATCGCTCGAAGAGCAGTTCCATCTCCACCGGATCAACAGCGGTAATTTCCAGGCAATAACACACGGCAGAGTTGGCGGCGCTGCCCCGGCCCTGCACCAGAATCCCGTTCCGCTTGCAAAAGCAGATGATGTCCCAGACGATGAGGAAGTATCCCGCGAAGCCGAGCTTGGCGATCAGCGTCAGTTCACGCTCCACCTGTTTCTTCGCCCGCTCCATCAGATCCCGGTTATTCTTCGATCCGTATCGCCGCTCGACGCCTTCGGCAACCCGCTTGCGCAAAAAGCTATCCATCGTCTCTCCGTCCGGCACCGGATAGCGCGGAAATTCGTATCCAAGATCGCTCAATTCAAAGCCGAGCCGGGATGAGAGAACAACGGTGTTCTCCACTGCGCCGGAAACATCGCGGAAAAGCGCGGCCATCTCTCTCCCAGTTCGTATATGACGCTGGCTGTTGATTGCCAGCAGTCGTCCCGCCTGATCGAGTTCAACGTGATGGCGGATCGCCGTAAACAAATCCTCAACTTCGCGTTCGTACGCGGTGGCGTATCGGACGCCATTCGTAGCGATCAGCGGCAAGTTCAATGAACGGGCGATGCGAAGTGCAGCCTGATTCCGCCACTCTTCCTCGCGCTCCTGGTGGCGCTGCAATTCGACATAGACATTCTCGCGGCCGAAGATGCGCGTCAGGTGCTCGACCGTCTCGCGCCCTGCCGCTTCACCGCCGCGCATGAGCGCCGCTGCCAATGGGCCTTCATCGCCTCCAGTCAGGCAGACCAGCCCGGCTGCGTATTGGCCCAGATCGTCGAATGTTGCCGCGCCGTCTCCTTTTGTAGCCTCACGCATTTTGAACTGCGTGATGAGCTGGCAGAGATTCTGGTAGCCGGTGCGCGACGTGCAGAGCAGCGGCAGGCGAGCGGGTTCGTTCTTGTGCTGGTGCGGCATCCACGCCGGAGGCATCAAGCGCGGCTCCAAGCTCGATACGGAAACCTCTGCTCCGATATGCGCCCTGACCGCGTTCCGTTTTGCGCTCGTATGAAAACGCGCAGCGCCATAAACACCGTTGTGATCGAGCAATGCCATCGCCGGCATCTCCAGCGCCACAGCGCGCTCAATCAGGGCCTCCGGCTGCGAGGCGGCCTGCAGAAAGCTGAAGGCGCTGGCGGCGTGCAACTCGACATACTGCTCAGTCATACAAACCCACCATCTGCCACTCCTCCCGCAGTACATCGCGGATCAGGCAGCAACAGAGCATTGCGCCATCCTGGGCGCGCGCCATCAAGTCCCATTGCTCGCATCCCCACAGCGTCGAGTTCCACCACTCCCCGCCCGTCAGCCACGGGCCATACGCCCGCTCCACAGCGTAGCGCCGACCCCGAAAGACAAATGCCCTGGGCCGTTCACTCTGCATCGTGACGAACACGGCCTCCGCAGGCCGCAGCCGCCGCATCGCCGGACGCAGCGGAGCGGACGGAATTTCCGCCGGCTGCGCAGAGGGCACGCTAAACGGCTCCATACGGAATCCGTCAGGCCGATGCGTATCCGTAAGCACTGCGCGGCCAACATTGTCATCGCCGACAATGGCGCAGATGCGCGCCAACGTGACATCGAGACGCGATGGCTCCGGCAACTGCGGCACGAACAATCCCAGTTGCACTTTGCTAGTGCTCCCTGGTTCTGCTTCGAGGACGACGACGAGAATCGCAGCCTGCGGAGGATGGGCTTCGAGGTCGAGATGCAGCAGCTTAAGCCAGAATTGGCGGTCGTTGGTGGGCAGTGCTGGCCGGACGCAGCGGGAGTGTGTCGTGCCGCTCTCCAACGTGAGTGTGATGCTGACCGAAGTCAAAGCCAGCACGCGCGCCGTTGCACGGTGGATCAGTTGATCGAGCATCAGGTTCACGACGAAGAGCAAGGCATCAAGCACTTCTACTGGCGAATCCAGCTCCATTCGTTCTCTGAGTGTGAATGCAGGCTCCACCGGCTGAAATAGATGCGGCAATTCGCCGCGCGCCATCTGACGGAGCAGCTTGCCGGATTGTCCCATCCTTGCGATCAGTTCCTTCTCCGGCAGCGCGCCCAACATTCCAAGCGTGCGAATCCCCCACAGCGAAAAGGTCTCGGCCTGGTCCCCGGTAAGATCGAGCAACGTCAGTGGCAGCGGCGCCAGCACTGCACCCTCTTCGCTTGCGGGAATGACTCTTACCGTTTGCGCAGGGATTCCCCTGGCAAGCGCGACTGCCGCATGAAGATTGCCACTCACGGCAATACTGGCCGCAATGCCTAACTCGCGCACACCCGCCAGAAGATTCTGCGCCAGCATCTCCGGCGGGCCAAATAACGCGGTCGTTCCAGCAATGTCGATCGCAGCGAGAAACGCGCCGTCTTTGCTGCGGTCCTCCACCCACGGCGAGAATCCGCCCGCACATTCGAGCAGCGCCTCCGTCGCAGCCGCCTCTTCGCTCGGAGACCGCCGCAGTGCTGCCACACCGGAAAAAGTGTCCACCTCCACCTGGGTCATGCCGCGCGCCAAGCCGAGCGACCGCGCCCGTCGATTGAGCGAGCAGACTTGCTGCAATGGCGGCTCCCCCTCCATCACAACGCACGGCTGCTCGCGCAGCTTCGGCCGCAGGCGAAGCAACGCCTGTGCGGGAAACTCCGTTGCATGAACACAGGCGAAAATTTCGGCGGGCTTGCTCATCGCGCACCCGCCCAGGTAGTTTGGCTGTTCCAGCGTGCCGCGTTCGCGCTCTGCGGCGGCTTGCGCAGCGGAATCACATTGCCCTGCGCGCCAAACCGCTGCCGGTCGATTTCCACCCTATGCTCGATTCCGCTGAATACCGTAGCCTCATCCAGGCGCGCTTTTCCCGGCTGAAATCGCAGCAGCAGCTCTCCACTGCTTTTCGCACACGGATGCTGCGTTAACAGAAGCACGCTGGCCTGGGTCCGTTCCGCAGCGGCTCGGTAGCGGAACCATGTCGCCATCGGCACACGCGAAACATGCTCCGCAGCGATGCCCGCCATGTCGAGAACGATGGCGCTGAATCCTCCCGCCTGCAACAGCAGATCCGTGACTCGCAACGACTGCTCAATACGCGCCCACGGCTTGCCGGGGCGTGTTCGCAGGTTGGCTTGCGGCGCACGTGGTTGCTGCGGCGGCGCGAAGGTTTCCCGCTCCGGCCGCACCCTCGGTTGCGGCTCCGCGCAGCGCGGAGCAATCGCCTCCGGCCGCAGCAGGCCGCTCACCGCATCGGCGAGCCCCTTCACTTCGTTTCGCGGGTGCCCGCCGCAGCCTCCGCCGTGCAGACCTTTCTTCGCCGGCGCAGGTATCAGGTACTTTTCAGGAAGCGCGAATTTGAAATCGGCGGAGGGCCGCGCTCGCTCCACAAAAACCGCGCATCGCACCCAAAGCAGCCGGGAGAGATCGACGCGCGCCGCTGCCGCCGATTCAGGATCGAGAGCATCGCAAACATCCACCCATGCGCAGACGCTCCCCGCGCGGGTAAGACCGCTCACGAATGAGAGCGCCACGGCGCTGCGTCCACTCGACTCCGGCCCCGTCATCTCCGAGATGGCTCCAAGCGGCAGGCCGCCCTGGAGCAGTTCATCCAATGCCGCAACGCCGGTAGGCGCTACGGGGTGGACGATCTTCGGCCGCGGAGTCAGCGCCGACGGGATGCGATGCGCGAGCGCGGCTTCGATCTGGAGGCGAATTGCGGCGGCGGATGCCATAGGCTATATTCGCCTTATTTTCGCCTAGCGCCGTGCTCCCGAGTCAAGCCGCGTTTGCACGCGAATTGGTGCAAGAGCTGGCTAAGTCTTTCAGTTTCAACCGTAAGAAAAATTGAAGATTGCCTACCAGCAAACGGGACGTAGCATAATTCCATGTGCGGCAGGTACGGGCGGCGGGCGGACAAGCAACGGATCCCGTTCGGTTGATGAAACGCGACCTGCTGTTTCTGGCCGAGCGGCTCACGGCGATGCTGGACGAGCGGCGCCTCGCCGTTTTCATCCGGCAGCATGGCATCGGCAAACCAAAGGACGACCCGACTCCGGCAAAACTGCTGGCCGCGTTTCTCCCGAAGGCCGAGGAAAGCAAGCTGGGCCGCATCGTGGTGGAGACAGTCATTCTGCTGTCCATGCACAACCAGACCGACGCGGCGAAGACTCTCCGCGATGCCGCCCACACCTACAAGGTGGACGTGGACGCCATCTCCGCGATCGTCAAGCAGGAGTTCGCGGCGAAAGAGAAGGGCAAGGCCGCAAAAACGGCCACTCCGAAAGCAGCGGCCAAACCACAGCCGAAAGTCGCCAAGAAGCCCGTTGCAGCATAACCGTCAACCCAACAACAACTCAGCGGAGCCAGCAAGACCGGCTCCGCATTTTTCATGCCCGCTGCCCGCCTGCCCGCCCTTGTCCGATGCCCCAGACGAGCGCCGGGGCGACTTCTCCAGCCCTCCCGGCGGGCAGCGCCGCCGCTCCGCCGGCGGCTTAAGACACCACTCTCCGACACAAGGCAGAGGCTTCCTTGAGATCAATCGGGATACCGGGAAAAACCCTAGTGGAATTCGCGGGCAAGGGGCATCACTGCCGCCGCCAAAAGTACCACCATTTGGGCGAGTCGGCGCTCAAACGATCCGCTTACTCCTTGAAGCGTTTCAGGAGCACTGCGCCCAAAACACCGGCCTGGAACCAGCCTAGACAGATGAGCAGCACGCGGCTCGCCACCAGAAACCAATAGCTGTTAAACCACCGAAGCCAATCCAGCCAACGGAACCGGGGAAACCACAGCTGCGGCTTATGCTTGGGGTCCGGCATCCATTTTTCGTCCATCCCCAGCTTCACCAGCGGAACAGCATTTTCCAACGTATACAAAAACGGCTGAAATGGAGGATAGTGTGCCGATAAGTTCTTACTGTATCCATTTGGCAGAACCGCATTGGGCTGAATTTGAACTGACGCGAGCATTGCGCCACTATTAAAGGCTCCCGCAAATATCAGCGTACCCACCACCAAGGTGGCCGCAATTGACCAGCAGATTCGCAGCGGGGCTTCTTCCAACCAAGCGAAGGCGATGGCCCAGCTTCGATTCGGATGCCGAAAGTAAGGCCACATACAGCGAAAAGTCGCCAAGCGAAATGGCAGTTTGAACAGCCACCGAAACGGGTGAAATTCCTTTTCCTTAGCGAGTAAAATCCGGTATTTGAAGATCACGTGTTTCGCGCCCTCGCGATCACCTTTGGCTTCCAAAAGTTTGGCGAGTTGCATCCACGGCTCGGGCTTGATGCGACGTTCAGGGGCCTGTAGCATGAGCCATTCAATGCGCGCTTCGACTTTGAATGGAAGTTCAGGTCCGGGGGCGTTACCCATGACCTGCTCTTGAGATGGTCGCTCGTGCAGAGTCAGCTCTTCGTAGGATAGTCCGTCGAGCGTGAGGTGCCCTGGGGAGGGCCAACTCTCTTGGTCGTCGTGCAGGCTTTTCACCGAAGCGCCAGTCAGATCAAGAATGGCTTCTTGCGATTCCTCAACTCCCGTCCACCACATGTCCCCCTTGAGATGAAGATCCTTGCAAATGACTCTCGTTGTCTTCGCACCAATAAATCCTAGCTCCCCGTCAATCCGCGCGCCCAGCAGCCGGATAGCGCCACTTGACTCGAAGCCCTTGTCCAGAAAGACATTGGCCCCAACTGTTGCACAATCCGCAAAGAGCGAGTCTGTAACTGCCCCATTCAGCTTCGCACCCGAACAAGACAGAATGCCCTTGATCTTTGCTCCTAGCAAGCGGATGGTGCCGGTGGACTCGAATTCCTCGCGTTGAGTGGACATCGGGCCTTCAGATACATTTAGAAGGACGCTACCCCCGATTTCGGCACCATCCGCATACAGCGCGTTTCCCTCCTTCACTCGTAGCTTCGCACCTGAACAAGACAGCATGCCCTTGATCTTTGCCTCTGGCAAGCGAACCGTAGCGGTGGACTCGAAGCCTTTGTATAGGAAAACGTTGCCCTCGATCTCGGCGTTATCCGCATAGAGTGCGTTTTCCCCTTTCACGGTCAGCTTCGCGCCTGAACAATTTAGATCGCCGGCGATCTTCGCACCGAGTAGTCTGACTGTCCCATTGGACTCGAATATCTGTGGATTGCCGCTGAGATCTTTACCCTGCCCTAGGTTAAGCATGCCTCCAACCTCCGCGCGGTCAGCGGAAAGCGCGTTCTCCCCTTTCACGGTCAGCTTCGCGCCCAGACAATCCAAAGCGCCCTTGATCTGCGCCCCCACAAGCCTAATTTCTCCTGAAAAAATGCTCCCTCTGAGAAAGAGCGGACCATCTACTTTGATTCGGTCTGCCCTGATGATCCCCTCGAACGAGGAGTCGAGGAACCGTATACTCTTGGTCTCAGCGGAACAGAGGTCGATTTCACTCTTGATCGCGCAATGCTGGATGTGTAGGGGCACGAGAACACGGCAACTCTGGAGGTCGAGTTTGTCCGAAAGAGTGATGCCGTAAACGCGCAGCCCTTTAGGGTCGATATGGTTGGCGGCCTCGGGGTCTGTCGCTAACCAGCGCACAAAGTCCGAGCGAATGATCGGTCGAGGCGCATTGGCAGCGGGCATTTCTGCGTCGAGGAAACAGGCGGAGTCGCGCAAAACCTTCTGTTCCGCCACTGTGGGGGGCGGGTCAAAGCAAGCCTTCGCCAGATCGGTAAGCTTCTCTTCGCGGATTTGGTCCAGTAAAGGCATGGTGGTAGCCGCCTTTCATCTTCCCACAGCCCCCCATATGATATTTCTCGAAACGACTGAAAACTTTCACTGAGCTTCCCGGAAACCAACGGGTATGCCTCGTGAGCGCCTGCGATTTGCGATCCGGCCTGATCCGGTGGAAAATGGGTCTATGGTTGCGACCTTACGGAAATCCCTATCCGTCAGGCAGTGGACGGCCCGGATCCTCTTCCTGGGAATCTGTTCCTGGATACTGGCCATCGCGGTCCAGAATTACCGCGAGTACAAATCCTTTGAGCGTAGCTTCGATTTGCTCGCTTCAGAATGCGCGGCACACGGTGGCTGTACTCTTCCTGGGTACGACTTAAACCCTTGAGTGAGCGCTTGTAGGAAGAGACTCCGGGACCGATCGGCCGCTCGACAGTATTCCGTTGTTCCAATCTCCGTCATGCGGATACCTTGTACACTCGCCTGGCATCGTTCCAGCTTTGATTCATGATCGGTCCGGCTAACGGAAGTACCAACTGAACCGGCGAGTGATCCTCTTCGAGCTGCGCCAGGAAGCATCGGAAGTATTCAGCAACAAGCGGCGACGTGTTGCTGGTTAGCGCGGCAAGGTGGGTCTCCAGGCGAATCTCCAGATCGTCGAGAGGTCTTGCCACAAGACCCGGACGGGCAACGCGTTCAGCGCCGGTCGGGGTGAGCCATGCCAGCACCCTGTCGTCAGTGAGAAGCCGAGGGACGTGATCAAAGTGGTTTACGCGATGCTGAATTCTCACTCCGTCACCAGCGGCCTCAGCTCGGCGCAGGATCAGATCATGCAGCCACGGATGGTCGCTCTTGTGAAAGAAAATCCAGGGATAGGACACGACCTCGGTCAAGCTCACCGACTGGCGACCGGCAAGTGCGTGCCCTTCTCGAAAAACGATCATGAAAGGACTCTTCGCCACACAACGGCTTGTCAGCTTTCCATTTCGCGGCGGGGAGATCACAAGCGCAACGTCAAGATCGTGTCTTTGGAGCGCCAAAAGCAATTGATCGGTGTTAGCCAAGTCGAGATGGAGTTTGATGTTGCGATGAACCTGCATTTCGACAGACTCCAGGAGCCGGTGCCAGTGCTCTGGAAGAAACGAGGATGCTCCGATTCGCAATTCACGCTGGCCGCCATGGCGAGCCTCGTTGGCGTCGTGCATTCCGCGATGGTATGCCTGTACGATATCCGCCGCGGCGGGAAGCAAGGCAAGGGCCTCGGCGGTGAGCTTGTCGCCGCCGTGATTCGATTCGTGCAGCCGCATCTTCACGCGGCGCTGAATCGACCTGAGCTGTTGGCTCGCGGCGGGCTCGGTGATCCCGACGCGAAGTGCCGCCCCCGTGAGGTTGCCGGCTTCGTATAAGGCGAGGAGGAGAGCGAAATCGCGGATGCGAAGGGTGTCTGCCGACACAGCTTGCTTGCGCTTCTGACGACTGGAAGATGCCATAGATCACCTGCCCGGGACGCAGACTCCCTCTGCAGGACCAAGGCAGGGTGGGGCGGGTGCTTCTACTTGCTCAGCTCTTGCGTCCGCCCAGAGCGGTGGGAGTCGGACGTTGTAGTGGATGACTATTCACGTCTATATGCATGATTCGTTTGCACTGCCTGTATTGCACGATGCATCCCCAGCAAAAAACGTTGCCCACTGTCTATTTTGAGATCAGGTACCCGCAGCGGTCTCGAACGTATTGAGCCGTAATGCACAAAAGTTATGACGGAAATACGAAAAGTTATTGGACAGGAAATCCTCAATTGGGGCAGCTTTTGCACAGGGAGGTTCCCCGTGCCGAAGACTGCCAGAGTCACAGCAAAATCCCGCCCTGAAACACGTCCCCAGCCAAGCAGCTTTACCAACACACGCGACGCATTGAACGACGAGCAGGCTGCAAAACGCCTCGGAGTCAGCCCAGCAACGCTCCGAAGCTGGCGATGCCGTGAAATTGGTCCGCCATTCGTTAAACTTGGTCCCGGAATTCAGGCCGCCGTTCGGTACAATCCAGATGATCTTGACGAATTCATGCGTCAAGGTCGCCACGTCCCCTCTGTGCGGGCTGCACTGGAGGACTGACGATGGAGTTGTACCAGCAGAACGGAAGCAAATATTGGACCGCCGACTTTATCGTGAACGGCCGGCGTATCCGGAAGAGCACGAAACAAACCAAGCGAAGCGCCGCGATGGAAGTGGCGATGGGGTTTTTCCGGCAGGCTGAACGAAAGCAGACGCCCGTACGCAAGGGAAAGGCGCTCATGCTTTCGGAGTTCGCCGAAAAGAAATTCCTTCCCTTCATCAGGGCGAGTTCGCTCGATGGCGACACAAAACGGTACTACGAAACCGGATGGCGGCTGCTGGCGGATTCGCCGGCCAAGGATTGGCGCATGGACCTAATCAAAGCAACAGAAGCGGACCTGCTCCAGTTCTCGGGCTCTGGCGCCAATGCTAACTGCGCGCTCCGCACCCTCCGCCGCATGCTTTCCCTAGCGTGCGACTGGGAGATCATCGACCGCAAACCGCGCATCACGCTGCGCAAGGAGGTGGAAAGAAACGCAGTCTTCGATTCGGACCTGGAGGAGCGATTTCTGAAAGTGGCCGGCCAGCCGCTCAAGGATGTGTTCCTCGTCTCGCACGATTCAGGGATGCGTCCCGACGAAGCGATCCGAATGCGATGGGAGAACATCCTCTGGGACAAGAACCTAATTTTTGTTCCGGAGGGGAAGACGGAGAACGCCAGGCGCTACGTGCCGCTCAGCGAACGCGTACGCGAACTGCTTCTCGCACGCCGGCAGAGGGCGGACAAGAAGAGCCCTTGGGTGTTCCCGTCACCGCGCAAGCGGGGAACGCACGTGAGCTATTTCCCGATCGCCAAGCAATTCGCAAAGGCCCGCAAGCAGGCGAAGATTCCGAAAGGCGTAGTGCTTTATTCCGCGCGGCATTCCTTCGCAACGGACTTGTTGGATCGCACAGGCAACATCGTTTTGGTGGGCAAGATCCTCGGCCACCGGAGCGTGACAACAACGCAGCGTTATCTGCATCCGGAGATCAAGGGAATTGCAGAGATCGTCAACGAGCGCAACGCCATTCGCGCGACCAACGATGGAGCACAGAACGCAGCACGTCATAATTTCGACGGCGAGCAGAATGGCCAATGTCATAATTTACGTCATAGTCGGGGTTTTGAAGGGGCTGAAAAATCTGCGTAAGTCGTTTGTTTTGTTTTGGCTGCCCCCCAGGGATTCGAACCCCGATATGCTGATCCAGAGTCAGCTGTCCTGCCGTTGAACGAGGGGGCAGTTGCAGAATTGCGACGGTGGGACGCGCTG
>Ga0335075_10003245_pt1 | contig 25850 bp, 21 predicted proteins | sample Lox_Sample_24_FD_206723 | JGI IMG/M metagenome (GOLD analysis project Ga0335075, IMG submission 206723) | Soil microbial communities from Loxahatchee National Wildlife Refuge, Florida, United States - Lox_Sample_2.4 | ecosystem: Environmental > Terrestrial > Soil > Wetlands | place: USA...
CTTCACCGGCTTCGTCACCGGCATCATCCTCATGCTCTTCATCTACTGGGGCTGGGACACCGCGGTGGCGGTCAACGAGGAGACCAAGGACCCGGCCAAGACACCTGGCCGCGCCGCGATCCTGTCCACGGTCATCCTGCTGGTCACCTATGTCATCGTGATCCTGGCGGCGCAGTCGTTCGCCGGCACCGGCACCACTGGGATCGGGCTCGGCAACAGCAATAACACGGGCGACGTTATCTCCGTGCTCGGAAGCGCGGTCTTCGGCGGCTCGGGCATCGGGGTGTTCCTGGCCCGGCTGCTCGTCCTCATGGTGCTCACCTCGGCGGCGGCGTCGACGCAGACCACGATCCTGCCGACCGCGCGCACCACGCTGTCGATGGCGACCTACAAGGCGATCCCGAAGGCGTTCGCCAAGATGCACCCGCGCTACCTCACGCCCACGGTCTCCACGATCGTGATGGGCGTGATCTCGGCGCTGCTGTACCTCGCGTTCAACTACATATCGCAGGGCTTCGTCATCGCCGACGCGGTGACGGCGATCGGGCTCTACATCGCCTTCTACTACGGCCTCACCGGCTTCGCCTGCGCCTGGTACTACCGCAAGACGCTGCGTAACACCCAGCGGGACCTGTGGATGCAGGGCATCCTGCCGGTGCTCGGCGGGCTGATCATGTACGCGGCGGGCGGCTGGTCCATCTGGGCCGACTGGGACGTGGCATCGGACAACAGCTACACGTCGTGGCTGATGCCGTTCTGGCCGCACTGGTACATCGGCGGGGCGTTCGTGATCGCCTTCCTCTCGGGGCTCGTCGGGCTGGTCGCTGGGATCTGGTTCAGGTTCGTCCGGCCGGCCTATTTCAAGAAGGAGACCCTGACCAGGGGCACCCCGACCCTGGTGCCCGACGAGTAATTGCACGGACAATGCGAAAAGCCCCGCCCCCGGATAAGCAAGTCCGGGGGCGGGGCTTTCGTCGATTAAAGGTACCTACTCCAAGCCCGACAGCACGGAACGGAGGATGCCCGGGGTCCTGGCGGACGGCTCGGACTGCAGGCAGACCTCCTCGATCACCTCGAGGTAGCTGTCGACCTCGGTCTGCTTGTCGAGGTAGATGGCGCTGGTGAGCTGCTCGATGAACACGACGTCGCGCAGGTCGGGCTCGGTGTAGCGCAAGATCGTGAACGCGCCGCCCATGGCCCGGTGCGCGCCCGCGCTGAACGGCAGGATCTGCACCGTCACGGCCGGGTGGTCGCACATGTCGAGCAGGTGCCGCAGCTGCCCCTTCATGGTGTCGGGGCTGCCGACCACGCGGTGCAGGGCGCCCTCGTCCAGTACGGCCCAGATCTTCGGCGGCGACTGCCTGCGCAGGATCTCCTGACGGGAGACCCTGGCCTGGGCGCGTCGAATGACCTCTTCCTCGGTTACCGAGGTGCCAAGCCGGATGACCGCGCGAGCGTACGCCTCGGTCTGCAGCAGGCCGGGGACGAACTGGAGCTCGTACTCCCGGATGAACGAGGCCGCCGCCTCAAGCCCGAAGTACGGCTCAACCCAGTGCGGCAGGATGTCCGAGTAGGACTGCCACCAGCCGGGCAGGTTGGACCCACTGGCCAGTTTGAGCAGCGCTTCGCGCTCGTCGCCCTCGCCGACCCCGTACAGGGTCAGCAGGTCGGCGATGTCGCGCTCCTTGAACCCGACCCGGCCGTGCTCCATCCGGCTGATCTTGGAGTGCGAGCCGCGGATGGCGACCGCGGCCCGCTCCGTCGTGATCTCAGCTTCTTCGCGTAGCCGGCGCAGGTGCCCGCCGAGCACGAGGCGCTGCACCGTCGGGCCCGCCGAGTGCGGACCGAACAGTGACTGCGGGGCCTCCGGTGCGGAGTCCTCAGGCGAGAGCATCGCTACTCCACTCCTCGTTGCTCAATCAGGACATGGGCATGGGTCAGTAGTCTCCCATGTGACCGTGCCCCGGCGGAAGAGTGATCGATGACAATTGCATAGAAATATGAAACGTCTACGTTTCCCGCCCTCGGGGACTTTTCCCGGAACTGGTTACCGGCAGTGCTAGTTGTGCTTATGAGAGCACGTGATCGAACTCGCCGTCCTTGGCGCCGGCCAGGAATGCCTCGATCTCTGCGCGAGTGTAGACCAGCGCCGGGCCGGACGGGAAGCGTGAATTCCTGACCGCGATGGCGCCCTCGGGAAGACGGGCGACCTCCACGCAGGCACCGTTGGGGTTGCTGTGCTTGCTTTTCTCCCAGGTGACGTCGGGGAGCTCTGCGGCGGGCATGCCGTTGTAGGTGTGGTTCATGTTCCCTCCAGTACTGCATCGAAGGTCTGCTACTGGCGAACTTCGCGCCGGCCGACCGTCGGAAGGTGTGACCGGCCTGACACTCACAACCGAGTATGCCACGTTCGGGCCCCGAATGAACGTGCATTTAGGTTTGCATGAGGTGAACGTGCACCGACGCACGCGACGATGAACGTGCATCTGGTGTTGCATCTGCACGGCGTGTCCGGCACTATAGAAAGGAGGCATACCTCCCCATACTGCGACAGGCACGGTACTAACCCCGAAGACGATGCGGAAAGCGGTTGCGTTGGCTCACCTGAGGGTTGCTGCGTGGGAACCGGATGATGACGACGAGGTTGTCGTCCCCATCTCGGCTCTGCCGGTGTCCCCTCCCCAGTTGCTGCCGGTCCCCTCGGCCTGGTGGGAGACGCCTGCCGTCACCAGCCGGCCGCTGAACCCGGTCCCCGAGGAGTGCAGGAACGCGCGCCAGTTCGTGCGCGAGCTGCTTGGCTGCTGGGGACTGTCGTACCTGTCGGACGACGCCGAGCTCATCATCGCCGAGCTGGTCGGGAACGCGGTCAGGCACGGGCTCCGGGCGGCCCCGCAGATCCGTCGGGCGGGCGCCTCGCCCTCCGCGCTCCGGCTCTGCCTGCTGCGCCGGGTGGGCGAGGTCATGCTGGCCGTCACCGATCCGAGCGACGACGTCCCGAAGCCGAAGGCACCGAGCGACAGCGGCGAGAGCGGCCGGGGCCTGCAGATCGTCGGGGCGCTGAGCTACGTCTGGGGCTGGTCCCCGATAGAGGGCAGCGGCAAGGCCGTCTGGGCCGTACTGCGCTGTTAGCAATCGGGACTCGCCTTTCCCCTTGGCGGAACTGTTTGGGAGAAAGCGCGAAGAAATGGGACCGTTCGGGATAATTTTATTTCGATCTTTATTTATCTTGATCTTTATTTATCTAGAGACGGGCTCATCGGCCACGGAGAGCACGTGCTCGATCAGGGTGATCAGTACTTCCTTAGCCGACTCCCGCGAGCGCGCGTCGCACATGATGATGGGCAGCCTGGGATCTAGGTCAAGCGCAACCCGGACATCAGAGAGCGAGTAGCGGCGGGCGCCCTCGAAGACGTTGAGCGCGACGATAAACGGGATCTCCCGGCGCTCGAAGTAGTCGATGGCGGGGAAGCAGTCCGCCAGCCGCCGGGTGTCGGCGAGCACGACGGCGCCGAGCGCGCCCAGTGAGAGCTCGTCCCACATGAACCAGAACCGCTCCTGGCCCGGCGTGCCGAACAGGTAGAGCACGAGGTCGTCCCTGAGCGTGATCCGGCCGAAGTCCATCGCCACCGTGGTGGTCGTCTTCCGCTCCACGCCGACCGTGCTGTCCACCGCCGCACTGCTCTCGGTCAGCGGCTCCTCGGTGCGCAGCGGCCTGATCTCGCTGACCGCCCCGACCAGCGTCGTCTTGCCCACCCCGAATCCGCCCGCGAGCAGGATCTTGATCGCGCGGTGGCGGCGTGGTGCCATGCCGCCAGCCTCAAAGCCCCCGTAGGCCATGCAGGACCTCCCTAAGCGTGTCTTTGTCCACCTGTTGCGCCCTCATCGGAACGGGTGCCTGAATTGTGACGAGGCCGAGCTCACGCAGGTCCCCCAGCAGGATGCGGACCACGCCAAGGGGCAGATCGACGTCGGAGGCGATGTCCACCACCGTCGACGGCACCTGGGAGAGCTGCAGCACGGACATGTGCTCAGGTCCGAGCCCGCCGCCGATCGCGACCCGCGTGGTGGTCGCGGTGACCGTTGCCACCAGGTCGAAGGCCTCGCCGGAGTGGCGCGTACGACCCTGGGTCACCGCATACGGCCGGACCACGGGGCCAGCCGCGGCATCGAGCCATCGTTCGTCGTTCGCCGGCATGGACGCCTGTTCCTAGCGTTTGTCAGATAACGCGGACCGAGTCCGCATGTCGACCTGCAGGTGGTCGCCGGTGCGCTGCACGAGAATCGCCATCTCGTACGCCACCTGGCCGATGTCGGCCTCAACCGTGGTCAGCACGGCCAGGCAGGTGCCCTGGCCGGCCGCCGACACGATAAAGAACCCCGACGTCATCTCGATGATGGACTGGCGGGCGTCGCCGCCGAAGTGCCGGCTGGCCCCGCGGGCGAGCGAGTTGAACCCGGCCGCGAGGGCGGCCAGGTGCTCCGTGTCGGCCTGCTCGATGCCACGCGAGGCGCCGAGGGCCAGGCCGTCCTGGGAGAGGAAGACCGCCCGGGTGATGTGCGGAACGCGTCGTACGAGATCATCGAGGACCCAGTCAAGCTGGCTAGGCTGGTTCCGCTGGTTACTCTCCATCGAGCGTGCCGTCCTCCGTGTCCCGTTGCGTCTGCGACCGGCCCTGCTGCCAGCCGCGCTGCATGGCTGACAGGGTGTTCCGCATGTCCGACAGGGACGCGGCGCTGGCCGGGGCGACGCCGCCCGGGCCGCCGGCGGCCGCGGCGCCGGCCGCGCGGAGCTCCGGGGCCAGGCTGGCCTGGCGGACGCGGCGAGGCAGGCCGGAGAGATCGCCACCCCCCTCGGTGCCCCTCCCAGGATAGCCGCCGGCGGCCGCGCCGTCGTTCCCGACGCTGGCGCCCAAGCCGTCGCCCTGGTAGGAGTCGTCGTAGACGCTGGCTGCCCCGGTCGGGCCGTCGCCGTAAGCGCTGTCGTGGCCGTGGCCGGGGGCCGCGCCGCCGAAGTCGGGATACGCCTGCTGGTAGCCCGCGTCGGCCGGAGCGGGAGCGTCCTGTTCCGATCGGTGCACCGGGGTGAAGACATCGAACGGGGCCGCGGGCTGCGGGGTGGGCCTGCCGACCGGCACCCCGGTCACCACCGGAACGTCGTCCGTTCCGTGTCGTCCCCTCCTGCCGCCGGCCTCGGCGCCGTTCCCCGGAGCGAACGGGGCGGGCGAAGAGCCCGGGGCGAAGGCACCCGGAGCGGCGCCTCCCGGCTGCCGCAAGACCCCGGAGATGCGGATTGCCGAGGTCGGCGCGTCAGGGGACGACGAGCCGAACGAGCCGTTCGACGCCCCCCTCGTGGGCAGGGCGTCCGGTTCGGCTGGCGTGGCCGGCCTGCCATTCGACGGACGCCAGTCGTTGCCCACAGCGGGGGTCGCCGGCAGGCGGACCGCGCCGGTCGCGTTCTGCGGCGATGGCATCGCCGTCCCGGCGGCGAAGGCGCCCGCCCTGGAGCCGGTCCCGGCCCACGCGCCGCCCGTGCCGATGCCCGCGGGCTCGACGTACCCGGCCTCCTGGCCGGGAGCCTCGATGCCGGCGGCGCCGTTGCGCACCGCCCCGATGCCCGGTGCCCCGGCGCCGCCGGCCGACAGCGCGGCCGGGCCGTCCTCGACGACGAGCACCCGCGGGATGAGCGCCACCGCCGTGGTGCCGCCGTACGGCGACGGCCGCAGCGTCACGTTGATCCCGTGCCGCCTGGCGAGCTGCCCGACGACGAACAGGCCGAGCTGCTCGGTGTTGGCCGGGTTGATGTCCGGCGGGTTCGCCAGCCGGTCGTTGAGCTCGGCCAGCCGCTGCGGCGAGAGCCCAAGCCCGCGGTCCTCGATCTCGATCGCGAACCCGTTGGCGACGCTCTCGCCCCCGACCCGGACCTGCGTGAACGGCGGGGAGAGGGTGGTGGCGTTCTCGATCAGCTCGGCCAGCAGGTGGATCACGTCGGTGACGGCGGAGCCGGACAGCGCCGCCCGCGACTGCGTGGTCGCCGTGACCCGCGCGTAGTCCTCGACCTCGGCCACGGCGCCGCGCATCACGTCGATGAGCTTCACCGGCGCCGACCAGGACCGGCCGGGGGGAGCGCCGGAGAGAATGATCAGGCCCTCCGCGTGCCGTCGCATACGGGTGGTGAGGTGGTCCATCTTGAAGAGGTCTTCGAGCACATCCGGGTCGGTGGCCCGGCGCTCCATGTCGTCGAGCACGCTCAGCTGGCGCTGCAGCAGCGACTGGTTGCGCCGCGCGAGGTTGCGGAACATGTCGTTGACGCCCTGCCGGACCCGGGCCTCGTCGATCGCGGACCTGATGGCGGTCTGCCGCACGGCGTCGATCGCCTGGCCGACCTGGCCGATCTCGTCGTTGCCCTGGTGGACCGGCGGCGCCTCGGCGGCGACGTCGACCGACTCGCCGCGGCGGAGCCGGGCGACCACGGCCGGGAGCTGCTCGCGCGCGAGCGTCAGGGCGGAGGTGCGGAGCACGGTTAGCCGGCGGTTAATGGATCGGCCGAGCAGGATCGTGACCAGCAGCGTGAGGAGGAAGCCGACCGCGCCGACGATGCTCACCGCCCACAGTCGCCGCTTGGCGTCGATCGCCGGGGTCGTATTGGCGGCGAGCACGGTCGTCGCGGTCTCGTCGCCCGCCAGGCTGGCGGCGTGCAACCACGTCGTGGTCACGCCCTTCCAGGCGGCGGCGTTCAGGCCGGTCGCCTCGATCGCGCTCAGCGGGGCGCCGGACATGACCGCCTGCTGGATCGTCGTCGCGGTGCTCTGCACCTTCGACGGGGCCAGCGCGTCCAGCGTGTCGTTGTAGGTCTTGAGCTCCGGCGCGGTGAACAGCTCCTGGTAGAGCAGGGTGTCGTCCTGCTCCCGTCCCGCCGCCTGGCCGAAGGCCACCCGCTCGTCGCTGGTCAGCGTTCCGCTCACCAGCGCGCCGGCCAGGATCGCGTCCTGCTCCGACATGTCCTCCTGGGTGTTCACGGCGGAGATGAGGCCGAGGCCCTGCTCGGCGCCGGCCGCGTCGGAGATGCTGTTCGCCTCGGCCTGCAGCACGGCGCCCTGCCCGGCGATGACGTTGGTGTAATCGGCGAACGCGGTGAGCGCGGGCAGCTTCCTGGCCATGGTCCCGTCGCGCAGCTGGGGCAGGCTGTTGAGGGCGGCGGTCATCGAGGCGATGCCGTTCGTCTCCGCCGCGGACGCGCTGCTTGTGGTGCCGGCCGAGTGGAGGGCCGCCGTGACCCGGACCTCGCCGGCCTCGGAGGTCGCGATCGCGCTATGATAGGCGTCGAGGTTGGCGCTGCTCGGATCGGCCGCGTAGACGACCGCAGCGCGGCGCTCGGCCTGCAGCAGGTTGACGAAATTCGTCAGCGGCTCGGCGGTAGCGTTGATCAGGTCGGGCGCCCGGTCCAGGTTCAGGTAGGTCGTGGTGGACGTGTAGGCGACGTACCCGAACAGGCCGAGCATCGTGATCAGCGGGATGGCTACCAGGAAGTAAATCCTGAGCCGGATTGATCGGCCGCGCGATCCCATGGGATTACCCCCTGCGGTTTCGGGTAAGGGCGCGCTCACGATACCGCGCACAGCCCCGCGATAGAGGCCAAATCGGTACAATTTGTGGCGAAAAACTGCAGGTAACGATGGTATTCGGTAGCTGCAGGCTGACTGCTGACGGCTCGTTTGACGGAGCCACGGCCTAGTCTTGAAGCCGTGACCACGACCCTCCTCGACGGCCTCAATCCACAGCAGCGCGCCGCCGTCATCCACACAGGCGGACCGCTGCTGATCGTCGCCGGGGCCGGCTCGGGCAAGACCAGGGTGCTCACCCACCGGATCGCGTATCTGCTGGCCGAGCGGGACGTGTCGCCGGGCGAGATTCTCGCGATCACGTTCACCAACAAAGCGGCGGGCGAGATGGCGGGCCGGGTCGCGCAACTGGTGGGCGACCGGCGCGCCCGGGCGATGTGGGTGATGACGTTCCATTCGGCCTGCGTCCGCATCCTGCGCCGGGAGGCGGCCAGGTTCGGCTACCCGTCGAGCTTCTCGATCTACGACTCGGCCGACTCGCAGCGCCTGATGGCGCTCGTCTGCCGCGAACTCGAGCTCGACGCCCGCCAGTACCCGCCGAAGTCGATGGCGGCGCAGGTCTCGAACCTGAAGAACGAGCTCGAGGACTACGAGTCGTACGCGTCCCGCACGCGCACCGCCCGGGAGAAGGCGCTGGCTGAGGTCTACGCGGAGTACCAGCGCCGCCTGGTGGCGGCCGGGGCGATGGACTTCGACGACCTGATCATGGTCACTGTCAACCTGTTCCAGGCCTTCCCGGATGTCGCGGCAGCGTACCGCCGCCGCTTCCGCCACGTGCTCGTTGACGAATACCAGGACACCAACCACGCGCAGTACGTCCTGGTCCGCGAGCTGGTGTCCGGTGGTAGCTCTCTTTTCGGCTCTCGAACGGACCCGGCCGGCTCTGGCGGGTCCACTGAAGCCGACTCGGCCGGCGGACCTTCCGAGCTGTGCGTCGTCGGGGACGCGGACCAGTCGATCTACGCGTTCCGCGGCGCCACGATCAGGAACATCACCGAGTTCGAGCAGGACTACCCGAACGCGACCGTGATCCTGCTCGAGCAGAACTACCGCTCCACCCAGAACATCCTCGCCGCGGCGAACGCGGTGGTGTCGAGGAACTCGGGCCGCAAGCCGAAGAACCTGTGGTCCGAGGCGGGCGACGGCCCGCCGATCGTCGGCTACGTGGCCAACAACGAGCACGACGAGGCAGCGTTCGTGGCCGAGGAGGTCGACCGGCTGAGCGACGAGGGCCTGGCGACCCCCGGCCAGGTGGCGGTCTTCTACCGGACGAACGCGCAGTCCCGGGTGTTCGAGGAAATCTTCATCCGGGTCGGGCTGCCGTACCGGGTGGTCGGCGGCGTCCGCTTCTACGAGCGGCGCGAGGTCCGCGACCTCCTCGCCTACCTGCGGCTGATCAACAACCCGGCCGACGAGGTCTCGCTGCGGCGGGTGCTGAACGTGCCCAAGCGCGGCATCGGGGACCGGGCGGAGGAGTATGTGGCCGGCTACGCGGCCCGGGAGCGGATGACGTTCGCCCAGGCGCTGCGGACGCCGTCCGAGGTTCCGGCCCTGGCGGCCAGGTCGGCGTCTGCCATCGCCGGGTTCAACGCGCTCGTCGACGACCTGCGCGAGCAGGCCGCGACCGGCGGCCCGGTGGCCGAACTGGTCGAGGCGGTGCTCGACCGCACCGGCTACCAGGCGTCGCTCGAGACCTCGGAGGACCTGCAGGATGTGACCCGGGTGGAGAACCTGCAGGAAATGGTCTCGGTCGCCCGCGAGTTCGACGGCAGCAACCCCGACGGCACGCTGGCCGACTTCCTCGAGCGGGTCGCGCTGGTGGCCGACGCTGACCAGATCCCGGACGGCGCTGAGCACGGCGGCATGGTGACGATGATGACCCTGCACACCGCTAAGGGGCTGGAGTTCCCCGTGGTCTTCCTGACCGGCATGGAGGAGGAGGTCTTTCCGCACGCCCGGGCGCTCACCGACCCCCGTGAGCTCGAGGAGGAGCGCCGGCTCGCCTACGTCGGGATCACCCGCGCGGAGCAGCGCCTGTACCTGACCAGGGCCGTGTCGCGCAACTGGTACGGCCGCCCGGCGTTCCACTCGCCGTCCAGGTTCCTGTCGGAGATCCCGGCGTCGTTGATCGAGTGGAAGCGCGACGCCGCCGCCGTGGCCGCCGCCTCGACGTCCTCGTCGGCGCGGCTGGCGTCCCGGCCGGGCGTCAACGCGGTCGGCAACCACGCCGTCCCGGCACTGACGGCGGGGGACCGGGTGAACCACGACAAGTTCGGCCTCGGCACCGTGGTCTCGGCCGACGGCTACGGCGACTCGGCCGAGGCCAAGATCGACTTCGGCGGCGACTACGGGGTCAAGCACCTGGTGCTGCGGTACGCGCCGCTGGAAAAGCTCTAGCGCCGGTCCCAGGGGTCCCGTGGCGGCCGGGCAGGGCGCGGCGGGGCGGGCGGACGCTGGCCGCGGTCGGTCGGGCCGGGCGGCGCCGGGTTGGCCGGCCGGGGACGGAACGCGGGCTGCGGGGCGGCCGGCGGGACGTTCCGGTTGGGCGGTCGGCGGTCCGCTGCGGCGCGGGGATCGGCCGAGGGCCGGGGATCGTTCCACGGGTCTCGGTCGTCGCGGGCGGGGCGAGCGGGCCGGGCGCCGTCTGGGCCGGCCCACGGGGCGTTGGCCGGACGCTGGCCCGGCCGGTTCCTAGCCGCGTTCGGCTCGGCCCACGGGTCGACATCGGGGCGGGGCCGCGGGCCGCGGGAGGTCCCCGGGCGGTCGTCCGAGATCGGGAACCGGCCGCCGACGAGCTGGCGGGAGAGCAGCCAGCGGGCGCCGCCGATCAGCAGGACGAGGATCGTGGCCGCGCACATCGGGAAGAAGATGCCGGCGACCCACTGCGTGAAGCCCGCCGCCAGCCCCGCCGTCGACGACGAAAGGCTGCTGTCATGGATCTTGCCGGTTATCACCGCCCCGGCGAAGAAGGCGAAGGCTGGCAGCGGGAAGAACAGGTAGACGGCGCCGGGCCGGACGCCCAGCGTGGCGATGATCGCGCCGATGATGATGAACAGGCTGAGCAGGAACCCGGGCTCGGTGCCGGCCAGCAGCGTGGCGACGATCCCGATCAGGGTGGCGGCGACCAGCACCAGCAGGGCGTTCCTGGTCGACATGGCGCCGATAAAGCGCAGCCGCGACCCTGATCCCCCGGACGCGCCGTCGCCGGGGCCTCCCCTCGGCGTCCGCGGCGGGCGGGGACCGCCTCTTCCCCGGTCGTCGGGCCCGCTCCAGCCTGGCCCGGTGCGCGGATCGCGCCCGCGCGGATCGCGCGGGCGCGGGTCGGGCGGGCGCGGGTCGGGCGGGCGCGGGTCGGGCCGACCGGAGCCGGGCGGGCGACCGGCCCGGCGGGCAGGATCGTCCGGCCAGCCGCCCGCCGCCGCCCTTGGCGCTCGCCGGGCGGTCTCGCCTCGCGTGGGGCCGGGTCGGGGCTCCCACCCAGATTGAGTGGTCATTGCTGGAGAGGGTAATACATCGTTCCCTAAGTTTCCCTCAAGCCGCCGCGTCTACCTGCGCGTCGACACCGTTACGTTCCGCTGTGTGGCCTACTTGACCAGGTAGTATTCACACCAGTGTAAGGACCGTCCGGCACCGGGTAGCCTCGCCGCAACGGTGAACAGCTTCAGCCGGAGGAGACGAGATTGCTCGGCATGCGCGGCGCGGCGATCGCGGGCAAGATCGGGTACGCGGCGAGTTGCCTGCTCGCGGCCGTGCTGCTGGTGACATCCGGCTACGCCCACAAGGTGGACGGCCTGGTCACCGGGCTGGCCAGCTCCAACGCGATTTCCGGGGGCGCGCAGACCGGCGCGATGAACATCCTGCTGATGGGTCTTGAGAGCCGGACCGACTACCAGGGGAACACGCTGTCGTCCGCGCTGCTGACCGCGATGCACGCGGGCAGCGTGTACGGCGTCGACAACGAGGGTGTCGGCGGCCAGGACACGAACACGCTGATCCTGATCCACATCTTCGCCGGCGGCCAGCGGGCGGTCGGCTTCTCGATCCCGCGCGACGACTGGGTCACGTTCCCGCAGGCGTACGACGGCCAGTCGCAGGGGAAGATCGACCAGGCCTACGGGCTGGCCTACGCGCAGTCGCTCGACCAGACCGTCAACTCGTCCATGAGCCGGTCCCAGCGCTACTTCCAGGCCAATGAGGCCGGGCAGAAGGCCACCATCGACACGGTCGAGTCGGTGACCAACCAGAAGATCGACCACTTCGCCGAGGTGAACCTGGCCGGGTTCTTCTACCTGGCCCAGTCGTTCGGCGGCGTCGAGGTCTGCGTGAACTCGTGGGACGGGCCGAACGGACCGGGCACGAACCTGCTCGACGCGAACTCGGGCTTCAACGCGGTGGCCGACGGCTACAACCTGAAGAAGGGCGGCTCGCAGTACCTGCACCTGGCGGCCGACCAGGCGCTGGCGTTCGTCCGCGAGCGGGACAACCTGCCCAACGGCGACCTGGACCGCACCCACCGCCAGCAGGCGATCCTCGACTACGTGATCTGGAAGCTGAAGACCGAGGGCGTCCTCACCGACGTCGGCCAGCTCACCGGCCTGCTCAGCACCGCCGACAAGTACCTCATCACCGACTCAAGCTGGAACCTGCTCGACTTCTCCACCCAGATGCGCGCGCTGAGCGGCGAGAACCTGAAGTTCTACACCGCGCCCATCGTGGGCTACGAGACGGTCGACGGCCAGGACGCCAACCAGATCGACATCCCCGCGATCCAGGCGGCCATCAAGGCGAAGTTCACCGCCCCGGCGCCGACGCCGGCCGGCACGTCCGCGTCGAAGCCGGCCAGGAAGGCCGCCCCGATCCCGGCCGCCTCGACCGTCACGGTCGACGTCTACAACGGCGGCAGCACCGGCGGGCTGGCCGGCCACGTCTCGGCCGCGCTGGTCGCTAAGGGCTACCGGGCCGGCGTCGTCACCGACGCGTCCGCGCAGTCGCAGACCGTCAAGACGGGCAACGAGGTGTTCTACGGGGCGGGGGCCTCGGCCAACGCCGCCAGGATCGCCGGCTACCTCGGCGTGACCGCCACCGCGCTCAGCTCGCTGCGGGCCGGGCACGTGGAGGTCCTGCTCGGCAGCGGGTCCACGGTCGTGCCGTCCGGCCTGGCCCCGGCCGCCAGCCCGGCCGCGACGCCCTCGGGGGACTCGACCTCGGGGGGCAACGGCGCCGCCGGCAGCGCCGTAACCGTCACCGCCAACGCGAAATTCGGCATACCCTGCGTTTACTGACAAATGTTCATATCTTGTGGTTACGGTGCCAGCTGCCTGCCGCTTCCGGTTACTGTTCCAGCTGCACGTTCTGACCCGCCCCAGGAGGAGCAGCTATGTTCTCGACGCGCGTCGTGAGGCTGATCGCAGGCAAGGTCAGCTACGTGGTGAGCTGTTTCCTGGCGGCGGTGCTGCTGGTGGTGGCCGGCTACGCCCACAAGGCGGTCGCGGACCTGAGCGCGCTCGGCGGCGGGATCACGATCCGCGGCAGCTCGTCCGTCGGCGCGATGAACATCCTGGTGATGGGCCTGGAGAGCCGCACCAACTTCTACGGCCAGTGCCTGTCGGCGAGCCTGCTGACCGCGATGCACGCGGGCAACGTCGCCTCCTGCGAGGATGAGACGGTCGGCTCCCAGGACACCGACACGCTGATCCTGGTGCACATCTTCGCCGGCGGCCAGAAGGCGGTCGGCTTCTCGATCCCGCGTGACGACCTGGTGACTTATCCCAAGGCCTACTACGACGGGATCACCACGGGGAAGATCGACCAGGCCTACTACTTCGCGTACGTCACCTCGCTGAACTCGACCTACGGCTCGTCCATGAGCTCCAACGATCGCTACCAGCTGGCCAACCAGGCCGGCCAGGCGGCCGAGATCGCGACCGTCGAGTCGGTCACCGGCGTGCACATCGACAACTACGCGGTGATGAACCTGGCCGGCTTCTTCACGCTGGCCCAGGACTTCCGCGGGATCGAGGTCTGCGTCACGCCGACGACGGTGAACGGCACCGCCGACGCGAACCTGTACGACAGCGCGTCGGGCTGGAACGCGGTCGCGGACGGCTACAACCTGAAGAAGGGCGGCTCGCAGTACCTGCACCTGGCGGCGGACCAGGCGCTCGCGTTCGTCCGGGACCGGGACAGCCTGCCCGACACCGACCTGAGCCGCACCCACCGGCAGCAGGCGGTCATCGACTACGTGATCTGGGAGCTGAAGCACGAGAACGCGTTCAGCGACCTCGGCCAGCTCACCGCCCTGCTCGGCGACGCCAAACAGTGGCTCGTCGTCAACTCGGGATTCAACCTGTTCGACTTCGCCACCAACATGAGCGCGCTCACCGGCAAGAACCTGAAGTTCTACACGCTGCCGATCTCCGGCTACTCCGACGTCGACCTCAACGGCTCGATGCAGGACGTCAACGACATCGACGTCAGCTACATCCAGCAGGTCGTGAACAAGGCGTTCAACCCGCCGCCGCCCGTCACGCCGGGGAAGAGCGCGGTGAAGAAGAAGGCGGCGCCGATTCCGGCGGCGTCGACGGTGACGGCGGACGTCTACAACGGCGGGTCCACGGCGGGCCTGGCCGGCAGCGTCTCCGAGGCGCTGGTCTCCCTCGGCTACAAGGCGGGCGCCGTCGAGGACGCGTCGGCGCAGTCGCAGACCCCCGTCACCGGCACCGAGGTGTTCTACGGCGCGGGCGCGTCGGCCAACGCGGCCAAGATCGCGACCGACTTCGGCACCACCGCCAAGGCGCTCGCGTCGCTGCCCGCGCATCATGTTGAGGTGCTGCTCGGCACCGGGTCCACCGTCGTGCCGGCCGCGCTCACCGCGACGGCATCGCCGTCTTCGTCCCCGTCCCCGTCCTCCTCCTCGTCGGCGGCCGACAACGGCGCGGCCGGCGGGGCGGTGACGGTCGCCGCCAACGCGAAGTACGGCATACCCTGCGTGTTCTAATGATTACAGCGTGTTGGAGATGCAGGGAGGATCGGCGATGCTGACGACGCGTCTCGCACGGGTGATAGCGGGCAAGGTCGGCTACGCGGTCGCCTGCCTGCTCGCGGCCGTCCTCCTGGTAGTGTCCGGGTACGCGCACAAGGTGGTCGGCTACGCCAGCGGGTTCAACACCGGGGTCTCGACCGGCAACGCCCCGTCAACGTCCACCCAGGCGATGAACATCCTGGTGATGGGGCTGGAGAGCCGTACCAACTTCTACGGCCAGTCGCTGCCGCCCGCCCTGATCACCGCCATGCACACCGGCCCGATCGGCGGCCAGGACCCGAACACGCTCATCCTGATCCACATCTTCGCGGGCGGCCAGAAGGCGGTCGGCTTCTCCATCCCGCGCGATGACCTAGTCAACTTCCCGCAGCCGTTCAACGTCGACGGCATCAACATTCCCAACGGGAAGATCGACAACGCCTACAACTGGGCCTACACCGAGTCCCTGCAGAAGACCGGGTCCTCCACCAAGAACGACTACACGCTGGCCAACCAGGCCGGCCAGACCGCCGAGATCGATACCGTCGAGTCGGTCACCGGCGTGAAGATCGACCATTTCGTCGAGACCAACCTGGCCGGGTTCTACTACCTGGCCCAGGCATTCCGCGGCGTCGAGGTCTGCCTCAAGCCGGAGGAAACCGGCATCAACGCGAGCAACTACACGTCCTCCAACCTGTACGACTACAACTCCGGCTTCAACGCGGTGAAGTACGACGGCTACAACCTGGCGAAGGGCGGGGCCCAGTACCTGCACCTGTCGGCCCCCCAGGCGCTCGCGTTCGTGCGCGAGCGCGACAACCTGGCCGAGGGCGACATCGACCGCACCCGCCGCCAGCAGGCCGTCATCGACTACGTGATCTGGCAGCTGAAGCACGAGAACGCGTTCGCCGCCGGCGGCACCATCACCGGGCTGCTCAGCTCGGCGAACCAGTACCTCGCCACCGACAAGTCCCTGAACCTGATCGACTTCGCCGCCAGCATGCAGGCGCTGACCGGGCAGAACCTTTCCTTCACCACGCTCCCGTCGGTTCCCGGCAGCAACCAGCTGCTGCCGGGCTACGGCCCCACCCCGCAGAGCGTCAACATCATCTCCGTGCCTTACATCAAGCAGCTCGTCCACGCCGCCTTCTACCCGCAGCCGGCCACGGCGAAGGGGAAGACGGCGGCGCCCAAGAAGGCCGCGCCGGTCCCGCCCGCCTCCACCGTCACGGTCGACGTCTACAACGGCGGGTCCACGGCGGGCCTGGCCGGCGACGTCTCCCAGGCGCTCGTCTCCCGGGGCTACAAGAAGGGGGCGGTCGAGGACGCGTCGGCCCAGTCGCAGACCGTCGAAACCGGCAACCAGGTGTTCTACGGCGCGGGCGCGTCGGCCAACGCGGCCAAGATCGCGACCGACCTCGGCGCCACCGCCAAGGCACTCGCGACGCTGCCCGCCCGGCACGTGGAGGTCCTGACCGGCTCGACCGTGACCGCGGTGCCCGCGGGCCTCGCCCCGGCGGGCTCCTCGACGGCGAGCAGCCCGAGCCCGTCGGCCACGCCGTCGGCGCCGGCCGGCTCGGTGTCCGGCGGTGGCACCATCACCGTGGGGCCGAACGCGAAGTACGGCATCCCCTGCGTGTATTGATCGCTCGCCCGATGGCAAAAGGCGCCATCGTATCGGCCGAGCGATCAATATACGCGCATCTCCCGGGGGGACCCTCTCCAGGCATCGGGGGCTCCCGCCCCCGATCACCCCCGGCCCCCGTACCCCCCGATGTCCGAAGGGCGGGCGCGATGGCAAAAAGCGCCATCTTTCGCGCCCGCCCTTCGGACGGAAAACCCGGGCTTTAACCGCACCGCGAGCCCCTGGCTCTAACCGCGGCTAGAGGCTGTTGATGATGTCGCGGACCAGGGCCGCGGTCTCGCTCGGGGTCTTGCCGACGCGGACGCCGGCCTTCTCCAGGGCTTCCTTCTTGGCCTGGGCGGTACCGGACGAGCCGGAGATGATCGCGCCCGCGTGACCCATGGTCTTGCCCTCGGGGGCCATGAACCCGGCCACGTAGCCGACGACCGGCTTGGTCACGTTCTTCTCGATGAACGCCGCCGCCCGCTCCTCGGCGTCGCCGCCGATCTCGCCGATCATGACGATCGCCTTGGTGTCGGGGTCGGCCTCGAACGCGGCCAGCGCGTCGATGTGCGTGGTGCCGATGATCGGGTCGCCGCCGATGCCGACGGCGGTGGTGAAGCCGATGTCGCGCAGCTCGTACATCATCTGGTAGGTCAGCGTGCCTGACTTCGACACCAGGCCGATCTTGCCCTCGGACGTGATGTCGGCCGGGATGATGCCGGCGTTCGACTTGCCCGGGGAGGCGATGCCGGGGCAGTTCGGCCCGACGATGCGGGTCTTGTTGCCCTTCTCGATCGCGTAGGCCCAGAACTCGGCCGTGTCGTGCACAGGAACGCCCTCGGTGATGACGATCGCCAGCGGGATCTCCGCGTCGATCGCCTCGAGCACCGCCGCCTTGGTGCCGGGCGCGGGGACGAAGATCACCGACACGTCGGCCCCGGTCGTCGCCATCGTCTCGGTGACCGTCGCGAAGACCGGGATCTGCTCCCCGTTCAGCTCGACCGTGGTGCCGGCCTTCTTCGGGTTGGTCCCGCCGACCACCTTGGCGCCCGCGGCGAGCATCCGGGCGCCGTGCTTGCGGCCCTCGCCGCCGGTGATGCCCTGGATGAGGATCTTGCTGTCAGCCGTGAGGAAGATGGCCATCGCTCAGGCTCCCTTCGCGGCGAGCTCAGCGGCGCGCTTGGCGGCGCCGTCCATCGTGTCAACCTGCTCGAGGCCCGGCAGGGCGGCGTCGACCAGGATCCGGCGGCCCTCTTCGGCCTTGTTGCCGTCCAGTCGGACGACGATCGGCTTGGTGACCGACTCGCCCCGCTCGGCCAGCAGGCCGAACGCGGACACGATGCCGTTGGCCACCGCGTCGCCCGACGTGATGCCGCCGAAGACGTTCACGAAGACCGACTTGACGGACGGGTCGGACAGCACGATCTCCAGGCTGTTGGCCATCACCTCGGCGGACGCGCCGCCGCCGATGTCGAGGAAGTTCGCCGCCTTGACCCCGCCGAAGGCCTCGCCCGCGTAGGCCACCACGTCGAGGGTGGACATGACCAGGCCCGCGCCGTTGCCGATAATGCCGATCTCGCCGTCGAGCTTGACGTAGTTGAGGTGCTTCTCCTTGGCCCGGACCTCGAGCGGGTCGGTCGACTCAAGGTCGGCGAACTTGGCCTGGTCCGGCTGGCGGAAGAACGCGTTGTCATCCAGGGTGACCTTGCCGTCAAGCGCGAGCACCCGGCCGCCCGGGGTGAGCACCATCGGGTTCACCTCGACCAGGGTCGCGTCCTCGTCGGCGAACATCGCCCACAGCCGCTCCGCGAGCACGGCGGCCTGCTCGGCCGCCTCCGCCGGGATCCGGCCGGCCCTGACGATCTCGAGCGCCTTGGCGTGGTCGACCCCGGTCAGCGGGGAAACCGGGACCCGCGCGATCGCGTCCGGGTTGGTGTGCGCGATCTCCTCGATCTCCATGCCGCCGTCGACGGTGCAGATGGACATGAACGTCCGGTTCGCGCGGTCGAGGAGAAAGGAGAGGTAGTACTCGGACTTGATGTCCGAGGCCTCGGCGATCAGGACCTTGTGCGCGATGTGGCCCTTGATGTCCATGCCGAGGATGGCGTCGGCCTTCTCGAAGGCCTCGTCCGGGCTCTGGGCCAGCTTGACGCCGCCGGCCTTGCCGCGGCCGCCGGTCTTCACCTGCGCCTTCACCACAACTTGGGGGATGCCGTCGGCCGCGAAGGTGGCGGTGATCTCCCGCGCTTCCTCGGCAGTGTCGGCGACCTTGTCTTTCAGCACAGGAACGCCGTACTCGGCGAAGAGTTCCTTAGCCTGATACTCGAACAGGTCCACTGGGGGTCCGATCTCGGTCGGTTGTCTGCGTCTTACGTCCTACACCGCTTCGACGAGCGGCTTTCACCTGAAGCGTAGTCGTTGCGACTCGGCCGGTGCCGCTCGGAAGCCCGATGTGAGCACCCTCTCAGCATGGCGCCCGTCGCGCAGCTAGCGGGACTAAGTGTTATCGATATGGTACTCAGTACCGCAGGTGGCGACAAGCCCGGCCGACCCCCTTGCTCGCGGCGTGGCGGCGTGCCGTTTGCCCGATCCGTTGCAAGGATGGGCGATGTGAGCGATCTGCCTACCATGCCGAGCCGCCCGATGCTCATGGCGGGCGGGATCGCCGCGCTCGCGGCGGCCGGCGGCGGGCTCGCGGTGCTGGTCACGCTCACCCTCATCGGCTGGATCACCGCACCGCACGTGGGCCTCGGCGGCGGGCTGGCCGGGGTGCTGCGCTCGGCCGGGCTGCTCTGGCTGGTCGCGCACCACGTCGAGGTCACCGTCCGCGGCGTCGGGCGGATCGGGCTGCTGCCGCTCGGCCTGGTGCTGCTGCCGGCCGCGCTGATCGAGCGGGCCGGCCGCTGGATGACCCGCGAGGGTCACGTCAGCCGGCTGCGGGACGTGGGCCTGGCGGCGCTGTCGATCGCCTTCCCCTACGCGCTGTTCACCGGCGCGGTGGCGGTCGCGAGCAGGACGGCGCTGGCCGCGCCGTCGCTCTGGCAGGCGGTCACCACCGGATTCGGCATCGCGTTTCTGGCGGGCGGCTTCGGCGCCGCCCGCGCCCTGGCGCCCTGGCGAAAGCTGGCCGGGCGGGTGCCGCCGCGCGCGCGGTCGGTGCTGCTCGGCATGGTCGCGGCGCTGACGATGCTGGCGGCGTTCGGCGCGGTGCTCGCCGCGGCCTCGCTGGCGATCCACCTGAACTCCTACCAGGCGGCGGTGTCGGCCCTCAACCCCGGGATCGGCGGGTCCGCCCTGCTGCTGCTGGCCAGCCTCAGCTACCTGCCGAACTCGGTCATCTGGGCGGTCGCGTACATGCTCGGCCCGGGGTTCGCGTTCGGCGTCGGCACCGCGGTCTCGCCGTCGGGGTCGGCGCTTGGGGCGGTCCCCGCCTTCCCGATGCTGGCGGCGGTGCCGGTCGGCGTCCGGGCCGCGTTCCCGCCCTGGCTCGGCTTCTTCGTCCTCGTCCTGCCCTACCTGGCCGGTGCCCTGGCCGGGCTGATGACGGTGCGAATCGCGCCCACGCCGACCCTCGAGGCGGCGCCGCTGTGGGGGCTGCTGACCGGCTCGCTGACCGCCGTCGTCATCGGGTTCGCGGCGAAGCTATCCGGCGGCCCGCTCGGCGCCGGCCGGCTCGCCTCGGTCGGCCCGGCCGGCGGGGAGGTCGGCCTGGTCGCCGTCCTCGAGATCGGCGTCACCGCCGCGCTGGTCGCCGGCGCCGCCAACTGGCTGATCCTGCGGCACCACATCCGGCGCCTGCCCGCCGCCGTCCCGGCGGCCGAGCGGGTCAGCGGCCCGCTGCCGAGACTCGTGGTCGACCAGACCGACGACGACGGCGGCCACCGCATCTACGTCGACCCCTGGGCCAACGACATCGCCGACTAACCCCCGACGGCCGTGCCGAAAGCGCTTTTGGGCTCACTCTTGCCGGCCTAAAAGCGCATTTGGGCCACTGGGGATTGGTTGGTCAGTTGCCGCCGAGGAGCTTGATCTCGTTGCGGACCGAGTTGTCGAGCTGGTTCTCGCACGCCGTCTGGGTGGCGGTCGTGTTGGCGCCGCTCATGCAGTTGGCGTACTGGCTCAGCTCCTTGTGGAAGACCAGGAACCCGGCCAGCGCGAAGCTGCAGAACAGGAACCCGACCAGGCCGAGGATGGTGGCCGCCACCACCCCCCGGGGCCGCCGGGTGCCGGCCCGCTTGGCCGCCGACATGGTCCTGATCGCCAGCGCGAGCGCGACGATGGCGACCGCCAGCGCGACCCCGATGACGTACACGCCGCGGTGGATGTTGCTGATCAGCGTCATCGCCAGCAGGCTGAGCACGGACAGCGCCAGGGCCGCCCAGGCGCGCTGCTGTAGCGCCGGCGAGGGCGGCGGAAGCTGAGGTCGCGGCGGCGGGAGGAGGAACGGCGACCTCGGCGGCGGCGGATCGGTGAGTCTGGCCATGTCGCGATCTATTCTGCCGCACCGGTTAGGGTGTCTGCCATGAACGCCAGGCTGGTCGTGCTCGTCTCCGGGGCGGGGACGAACCTGCAGGCCCTGCTGGACGCGTGCGCCGACCCGGGCTACGGCGCGACCGTCGTCGCGGTCGGCGCCGACCGGGACTCCATCGCCGCACTCGACCGCGCGAAAGCAGCGGGTATTCCGACATTCACCGTGAAAGTGGGAGACTTCCCCGCCCGCGCGGACTGGGATCGGGCGCTGGCCGACGCGTGCGAGCGCTACCGTCCCGATCTGATCGTCTGCGCCGGGTTCATGAAGCTGGTCGGCCAGGCGTTCCTGGCCCGGTTCAGCGGCCGCTGCCTGAACACGCACCCCGCCTTGCTACCGTCGTTCCCCGGCATGCACGGCGTCAGGGACGCGCTCGGCTACGGGGTCAAGGTGACCGGTTGCACGGTCTTCCTCGTCGACGAGGGCGTGGACGCCGGCCCGGTGCTCGCCCAGGCGGCGGTGCCGGTGCACGATGACGACGACGAGGCAAGCCTCCACGAGCGGATCAAGGTGGCCGAGCGCGCCCTGCTCGTCGGCACGGTCGGCCGGATGGCCCGTGAAGGGTGGTCCGTCAACGGCGACAGGAAGGTAAGGATCGGCACGTGACTGCGATTGCGATCAAGCGGGCGCTGCTGTCCGTCTACGACAAGGCGGGCCTGGTCGAGCTGGCCGCCGCCCTGCACGGGGCCGGCGCCGAGCTCGTCTCCACCGGGTCCACGGCCAGGACGATCGAGCAGGCGGGCATCCCCGTTACCAAGGTGGAGGACCTCACCGGCTTCCCCGAGTGCCTCGACGGCCGGGTCAAGACGCTGCACCCGCGCGTCCACGCGGGGCTGCTGGCCGACCTGGCCAACCCCGCCCATGAGCGCGAGCTGGCCGAGCTCGGCATCGCGCCGTTCCAGCTCCTGGTCTCCAACCTCTACCCGTTCGAGCAGACGGTCGCGTCCGGCGCCACCCCGCCCGAGATCATCGAGCAGATTGACATCGGCGGCCCGGCGATGGTCCGCGCGGCGGCCAAGAACCACGGCAGCGTCGCGGTCGTCACGAGCCCCGCCCAGTACGGCGACGTGGTCAAGGCGCTCGCCAACGGCGGGTTCGCCGAGCCCGAGCGCCGCCGCCTGGCGGCGCAGGCGTACGCCCATACGGCCGCCTACGACGCCGCCGTCGCGTCCTGGTTCGCCGCGAGCTACGCGCCCGACGAGGTCGCCGAGGAGACCGGCTGGCCCGACCTCGTCGCCCAGGTGTGGAGCCGGGCCGACGTCCTCCGCTACGGCGAGAACCCGCACCAGCACGGCGCTCTCTACGAAGCGCGCAGCACCTCGCCGGGCGCCGACCCCGGCATCGCGAACGCCGAGGTCCTGCACGGCAAGGCGATGTCCTACAACAACTACGTGGACGCGGACTCCGCGCGCCGCGCCGCCTACGACTTCGCGCAGCCCTGCGTGGCGATCATCAAGCACTCCAACCCGTGCGGGATCGCGGTCGGGGCCAACATCGCCGCCGCGCACGCCAAGGCGCTCGCGTGCGACCCGCTCTCCGCCTACGGCGGGGTGGTCGCGGCCAACAGCGCGGTCACCGACGCGATGGCCGGGCAGATCATCGACGGCTTCGCCGAGGTGGTGATCGCACCGGACTTCGATCCCGCCGCGGTGGAGATCCTGACCAGGAAGTGGAAGAACATCCGGCTGCTGCGCTGTGATCCGCCGCCGTGGGGCGCGGCTGCCACGGCCGGTGAAACCACGGTCCGTTCGATATCATCCGAATTTGAATTTCGGCCGGTCAGCGGCGGACTGCTCGCGCAGACGTGGGACCGGGTCGACCAGCCGGGCGACGACCCCGCGCACTGGGAGCTCAAGGCCGGGACCGCGGCCGACGCCGCGGCGCTGGCCGACCTCGCGTTCGCGTGGCGGGCGTGCCGGGCCGTGAAGTCCAACGCGATCCTGCTCGCCGCGGGCGGCGCGTCGGTCGGCGTGGGCATGGGACAGGTGAACCGGGTCGACTCGGCCCGGCTGGCTGTGGCCAGAGCCGGAAATCGGGCGGTCGGCTCTGTGGCCGCGTCAGACGCGTTCTTCCCGTTCCCCGACGGGTTCGAGATACTCGCCGAGGCGGGTGTCCGCGCGGTGGTCGAGCCGGGTGGCTCGATCCGGGACGACGGCGTGATCGCCGCCGCGCAGGCGGCCGGCGTGACGCTGTACTTCACCGGCGTCCGGCACTTCTACCACTAGAGGGGTTCTCGCGTGAGCGCATCGATCCTGGACGGCAAGGCGACCGCAGCCGAGGTCAAGGCGGACCTGAAGGAGCGGGTGGCGGCGCTGGCCGCCCGCGGGATCCTGCCCGGTCTCGGCACGATCCTGGTCGGGGACGACCCGGGCTCGCGCGCGTACGTGGCAGGCAAGCACCGGGACTGCGCCCAGGTGGGCGTCGCCTCGATCAGGCGCGACCTGCCGGCCTCGGCCACCCAGGCCGAGGTCGAGCAGGCAGTGGCGGAGCTGAACGCCGACCCCGCCTGCACCGGGTACATCGTCCAGTTGCCGCTGCCGTCCGGGCTCGACGAGAAGCGCGTGCTCAACCTTATGGACCCGGCCAAGGACGCGGACGGCCTGCACCCGGTCAACCTGGGCAAGCTGGTGCTGGGCGAGGAGGCGCCGCTGCCGTGCACCCCGCGCGGCATCGTGGCCCTGCTGCGCCGGTACGGGGTGGAGATCGCCGGAGCCGACGTGACCGTGATCGGGCGCGGGATCACGGTCGGGCGGGCGCTCGGGCTGCTGCTCACCCGGCGCTCGGAGAACGCGACCGTGACGCTGTGCCACACCGGGACCAAGGACCTGGCCGCACACACCCGGGGGGCCGACATCGTGGTGGTCGCGGCCGGGCGGGCCGGGCTGCTGACGGCGGACATGGTCAAGCCGGGCGCGGCCGTGCTCGACGTCGGCATCACCAGGACCGAGGCGGGGCTGGCGGGCGACGTCGCGCCCGACGTGGCGTCGGTCGCCGGGTGGATCGCGCCGATGCCGGGCGGGGTCGGGCCGATGACTCGCGCGATGCTCATCACTAATGTGGTGGAGGCAGCGGAGTGCCGGTTATAGTCGGGGGTACTCCGTACCCCCCAAGGGGGACTCCGTACCTACTGGCGAGTAATATAGACTCCGTTCCCGGGAGTCTGACACGCAGGAAGGGCAGCGCCGTCCATGAATATCGTCGTCTGCGTTAAGCAGGTACCTGACACCGAGGTGGAGCGCAGCCTGGTGCCCGGTGACAACACGGTGGACCGGGCCTCGGTTGACGGGGTCATCAACTACCTCGATGAGTTCGCGATTGAGGAGAGCCTCAAGATCGCGGAGGCCCAGGGCGGCGAGGTCACGATCTTGTCGGTCGGCCCGGCCAAGGCGGCGGAGTCGATCCGCAAGGCCCTCTCGATGGGCGCGGACAAGGCCGTGCACGTGATCGACGACGCGCTGGCCGGGTCGGACGCGCTCGAGACGTCGCTGGCGATCGCCGAGGCGCTCAAGGTGGTCGGGTTCGACCTCGTCGTGTTCGGGTCGGAGTCCACCGACGCGCGGACCGGGGTGGTGCCGGCGATGGTGGCCGAGCGCCTCGGGGTACCGCAGCTGACCCTGGCAGGGAAGGTCGACATCTCCGGTTCTGAGGTGACGATCCGGCGGGTGGCCGACGACGGCTACGAGGTGGTGACCGGGTCGCTGCCGGCCGTGGTGTCGGTGGTGGAGAAGATCAACGAGCCGCGCTACCCGACGTTCAAGGGGATCATGGCGGCGAAGAAGAAGCCGGTGCAGACGCTGTCGCTGGCGGACCTCTCGCTCGACGCGGGGTCGGTCGGGCTGGCTAACGCGGCCTCGTGGGTGGAGGACTTCGCCAAGCGGCCGCCGCGGGCGGCGGGCGTGGTCGTGAAGGACGAAGGGGACGGCGGCACCAAGACGGCCTCGTTCCTGGCCGAGCGGAAGTTCATCTGAGAGGGCTTGGATCACATGGCTGAGGTACTGGTCCTCGCGGAGCACACCGCGGACGGCGAGGTCAAGAAGGTCACCCTGGAGCTGCTGACCGCCGCCAGGCGGCTGGGCGAGCCGTCGGTGGTGTGGACAGGCCCGGGCGCCGACGCGGCTCAGCCGCGGCTGGCGGAGTACGGCGCGGCCAAGGTCTACGTGGCCGACTCGCCCGACTTCGCCGGCTACGTCGTGGCGCCGGCCGCCGAGCTGCTCGCCTCGCTCGTCGGGTCCGCTTCGCCGGCGGCGGTGCTGATCGCGGGCACCACCGAGGGCAAGGAGATCGCCGGTCGGCTGGCGGTCAAGACCGGGTCGGGCGTGCTGACCGACGCGGTCGACGTGACCGCAGGGGCCGGCGGCGCGCCGCTGGCGGACCAGCCGAACTTCGGCGGTGCGATCACGGTGCACTCCACGGTGAAGAAGGGCACGCCGATCATCGCGGTCCGACCGAACTCGGTGGCGGCCGAGCCCGCGCCGGCCGAGGCCGCCGTCGAGGCGGTCACGTTCGCCGCGTCGGACGCGGCCAAGGCGGCGAAGGTCATCGAGCACGTGGTGGCCAAGGCGAGCGAGCGGCCGGAGCTGTCGGAGGCGTCGATCGTGGTCTCCGGCGGCCGGGGCACCGGGTCGGCGGACGGGTTCGGGATCATCGAGCAGCTGGCCGACTCCCTCGGCGCGGCGGTCGGCGCGTCCCGCGCGGTCGTCGACGCGGGCTGGTACCCGCACGCGTTCCAGGTCGGGCAGACCGGTAAGACCGTGTCCCCGCAGCTGTACGTGGCGGTCGGCATCTCCGGCGCCATCCAGCACCGGGCCGGCATGCAGACCTCCAAGACGATCGTCGCGGTGAACAAGGACGCGGAGGCCCCGATCTTCGAGATCGCGGACTTCGGCGTGGTCGGTGATCTGTTCACCGTCGTTCCCCAGTTGATCGAGGAGATCGGCAAGCGCAAGGGGATCTGATTCGTCGGCTGGCGTGGCGGTCTGGCTCGGTTAGGCTTTAGGACACGATGAGCACTTGTCCAGTTATTTACCTTGACCATGCCGCCACGACGCCGATGCT
>Ga0335075_10003246_pt1 | contig 25848 bp, 26 predicted proteins | sample Lox_Sample_24_FD_206723 | JGI IMG/M metagenome (GOLD analysis project Ga0335075, IMG submission 206723) | Soil microbial communities from Loxahatchee National Wildlife Refuge, Florida, United States - Lox_Sample_2.4 | ecosystem: Environmental > Terrestrial > Soil > Wetlands | place: USA...
CCGGCTCCTGCCAGTCGTCTGGCTCGGTGGGGACCGGCTGGCTGCCCGCGCCCAGCGAGCTCACGATGGCCTCCTGAGCCGGCACCGGCAGGGTATGCAGCATGCTCATCACCCGGGCCCGGCGGCGCTTGGCCGCCTGCCGCTCGGGCATCCCCGGGCTGGGATCGAGCTGCGGCACCAGCGCGGGAAGTTCCTGGCTGGCCGCGCCGTCCCTGGCCTCCTCCAGCGCCAGCGTGGTCGCGTCCTTCTCCTCGGACATGCCGATCGGCCCCGCCCGGCGGCCGTTCACGAACTGCGTGATGACCGGGTTGGCGCTGGTCAGCAGGACCTCCCGCGGGCCGAACATGATCAGGTTGCCGCGGAACAGCATGCCGATGTTGTCCGGCACCGTGCGGGCGATCTGGATGTCGTGCGTGACGATGAGGATGGTGGCGTCGATCTCGGCATTCAGGTCGATCAGCAGTTGCGACAGATAGGCGGTGCGCACCGGGTCCAGGCCGGAATCGGGCTCGTCGCACAGGATGACTTGCGGGTCGAGCACCAGGGCGCGGGCCAGGCCGGCCCGCTTGCGCATGCCGCCCGAGATCTCACCGGGGAACTTGTGACCGTCGCCCGCGAGTCCGACCATCTCCATCTTCTCGAGCACGATCCGCCGGATCTCGGCTTCGGTGTACTTGGTGTGCTCGCGCAGCGGGAAGGCGATGTTGTCGAACAGGTTCAGCGACCCGAACAGCGCCCCGTCCTGAAACATCACCCCGAATAGCTTGCGAGCCGCGTACAGCTTCCGTTCCGAGCAGTGGGCGATGTCGATCCCGTCCACCAGCACCTGGCCGCGATCCGGCCGGATCAGCCCAACCAGTGACTTCAGGAACACCGTCTTGCCCGTGCCTGAAGGGCCGAGCATGACGCTCACCTCACCGGCCGGAAGCGACAGCGAGATGTCCTGCCAGACGACGTGGCGGCCGAAGGATTTGGTCAGCCCCTCGACCACCACCTCGATACCCATCCCAACTCCCTGGTCTGCCTAGGCCCGTCACCCTACGCTTGGCACCTTGCCTTGTCCTGGCTAACCGGTCCTTCCCCCTACTTCCGGCATTTCCCCGGACATATGCTGCGAGCACCGCATCGCGAAGGCAAGCCAGAGTGCCGGGAAGGTTCTGCAGCCGGGACATGAACGGCCTCCCCGGAGTGTGCCTGTTTCGGCGGCCGGCGTGCGCACATCAAGGGGGGCCAGGCACCATATCGCTGCTGCGCAAACGGCATGTTTCATGATTGTTACTAGCCGGTAGATTAACTGCGCATAACGGGACTGTCAAGGGAGCTCCGGTGCGTAACCCCCGGTCGGTGACGAATAACGCCTGGTAGGCGCGGGCGGCCGCCCACCGGTGATGCAGGCAGCCTGGCCTGGCCGGCGTCGGCGCACGGCGGGACCCTATGGACGCAGGACCCTCCGACGCACGATGATCTCGCCGGCCCGCCAGCCGGCATCAGCCACGCCGAGCGCAGCGGGCCGTTTCGGCACACGCCGTTGTCCCGCGTTCCCGCGGAAACAGAAAAGGAAGACGCGTGTCAGAACGCCAGGCACCGCTTGGGGTGGGGGTTGGCTGGATAGCCCAGCCACACACGTCAGCCGGACACCGAATGCAGCGGCTTTGGCACCAGTGGCAGGCCGGTCTTGGCACTACATGTGCCGCCGCCCAGTATGAAGCACACTGCCCCTTGGGTGAGCAAGGAGGCATTGTCCGATCCAGAGATCGAGGCCGTGAAGAGAGGGTTCAGGTCCTCACCGACGCCGCAGCTGGTAAACGGAGGGATATCTATGGTGCCGGTCACCGGGCCACCCAGGGTTACTGAGTAGGGAGGCTTGCTCGTGCTGTTGCCAGTGACGATGGCATCGAACGGTGCGGTGCCACAGTCGGCTCCGACGCTCAGCGGCACACCGTTGATGGTCACGTTGGTGACACGAATGTAGAGATAGGTCGAGACCGTCGTGATGGTTGGGCAGGGACCCGTGCACGCACCTTCGGAGTAAGGCCCGACGGCGACCGCGTTGAGGGTTCCGATCTGAATCAGATGCAGCGTTGCCGAGACGGGCTCGAAGCCGAATGCGAGGAAAGTTGTCCTCGACGGAGGGAACTCGGGCAGCCCGTGGTACGACAGCTTACCGTAGTTATCGGTCTGAAAATAATTATCTTTAATGTCGTACGCCACCCTGACGTTCACGTCCAGGTTGACGATGCCAGGGTTTATAAGCCCCGCGCCGTTGAGCTTCAGGACATCCGCATAACCGTCGGTATACGCGCAGCCCGGCTCGAGCGGTTTCGGGAATATAATTGTCGAGCCAGCCGGGGGCGTGGGGAGAGGAAAGCGCGGGTTCCGGCTGTATCCGGCCTTGTCCAGCCCCGGGCAGAACGGGCGATGAGCGGCCGCCTGCACCTGGCTCTTGGCCACCCGCCCGGGCGCGCCGGCCACCGCGACCGTGGCCAGCGTGGTCACCTGGCCGGCCACGGGCGTGCAGTCAATCCGGACTTCCGGCGGCGCGACTGTTTTCCCCGGCGCAGGTGACGGACTGGGGCTGGCGCCACCAGCCGTGCGCAAGCCACTGGGACTGGTGGCACTAGCCGTGCGCAAGGTAAGGGCCAGCAGCATGCTGCCCGCGGTCACGGTGACGTTGCCGGGGCCGTCAACGATGAGCGGCGGCACCGCACCAGTTGCGTCCAGCGTCATGCTGCCCGCCCGGGGCACGGTGGTCTCCCGGACTCCCAGTCCGGGCCACGCGACCATGGCGGACTTGCCGCCCTGAGTGACACCGAGCGTGAGTTCGGCGCTGGCCGTCACCGCGGACGCATGTCGCTTGACGAGGTCAGCGACGCCTGCTGGGGGGAGCGTCACGGCCAGCGTGACGCCAGTCGGCTGAATCGAACCGTCGGCCGCTGCCTGGGCCGGGAAGGTGGCGGAGATCTGGACCGGCGTCTGCCGCGGCCCGGAAGGATACCGGCAGGTGTAGCCGAGCCGCACGGTAGTGGCCTGCGGCCCCGACGGCGTGGCCGCGCCCGAGGCCGCGCTGGCGGCCATGCCGCTGGCAGCGAGCATGGCCGCCAGCGCGGTGACTCGGGCGACCGAAGCGACCGTCTTAGCGGGCACGCGCGTTCAGCTCACTACCTTCGCCTTGCCGAGCTTGAGCGTGATCGTGTTGCCCGGCCCGGGGATGGTGAGGTTGAGGACCGGCGTCAACAGCCCGCAGTGGGCGAACGGCGGGACGGTGTACGTACCGCTCAGGCTGCCTCCGTTGACAATAGTGAAGCCAGGCTGACTGTTCACCGTCACCGTGGCCGGATGAGCGCTCTCGCACCCGTTTGGGACCGGGACCGGGAGGCCTGCCACCGTCAAGCTGGTGACCTGCAGGGTGATGTGTGAGGTGGTGGTGACCGCTCCGGTGTCGAGGTTGACGGTGCCGGTCGTCGCCCCGTCGTTGATGAACGCAGTGGTCGCGGTGACCGGGACCAGGTTGAGTTCCTCGAAGGAGACGGAGGCCGGCGGCAAGGTCAGGCTCGCGGTAAGTTTCCCGTTGCTGAGGTCAACGGTGGACTTCAGCGTCCCGGGGCCGAGCGCGGCCGTGGCGTCGACCTTCTCGAGCAGGGTGCTGCCGGTCACCGGGTACTTGACGGTGACGGTGGTCTGAGCCGAGGCCGGGGCGGCCGCGGCCAGAATCGCGCCGGCGGCCAGCAGGCCGGAGAGAGCCGTGATCGTCATTCCACGGACACCCCGCAGCCGCACGAACGTGGTCATGGGGCTCCTTAGTTCTGGGTGGGGGTTTGCGAGATGGTTCGGGGAGGAACGCCAGGCCACCGGCCCGCCTGGCCTGCGGGCGGTCCGGTGGCCCGAACGTGGTTGGGACGCCCTTGGTTACGAGGCCTTGATGGTCTGCTTGGGGGTCACGGTGTAGGTGGCGCTGAACGTGGTGGTGTTGCCGCTGTTGATCAGGCCGGCGCAGCCGCTGACGTCGTAGACGTGCAGGTTTCCGCCGGTGGTGAGCACCTTGAGCTTGCCGGTGCTGTTGGTGTACGTGACCTTGACCGTGCCGTTGTCTTTGCCGGCCCCGGTGCCGTCCACATCGGCACTGCAGCTCGGGCCGGACAGGGTCGCGTCAATGTGGGTAATCGTGCCGGTCGTAACGCCGGTGCTGGAGTCGTAGGACACGGCGTTGAGCTTCCACGGAAGAGCCTTGGTCGTGACCGTGAACGTGAGGTCCAGCGGACCGGTGCAGGTGCTGAAGGTGGCCTTGGTAATGGAGCCGATGGCAGTGCCGGACAACCCGCTGCCCTTCTTGAGGGTGGCGCTGGTTGACGACGACTTGCAGGTCAGCGAGTTACCGGTGGTGGTGTCCTTCAGTGTTGTCGTTCCGGACTTGGCGGTGATGGCCCCGCCTGGGCTGACGCTCCAGGTGGTTGCTGCGAAGGCTGGAGCAGCCGACATGCCAATCACCGCAGCCGTCGCAACGCCTGCGAACAGAATGCCGTAGGTGCGTTTCAGAATCGCCATACGTGACCTCCCTGGCCGGGTCGCCTGGCACTCGGCGCCAGGCTCTGCTCTTGGCAACCCGCTACGCGAGCAGCTTTACTACTGGCGAGTACGTTACGACGAGGTAACATCCGGGCGCAAGGGCCAGAGGGATTGTCTCACCAGTGGGTGCCCAAAAGGCCACGGAACGGCGCCACATCGGCTGGCCGTCAGTGACGTGCGCCGGCGTCCGCGCCGAGGATGCATTCGCGCAGGTAGTCGATGGTCCCCGCGAGCAGCCTGGACACGTGCATCTGGGAGATGCCGAGCTGTTCGCCGATCTCGGCCTGGCTCATGTTCCCGTAGAACCGCATGATCAGCAGCCGCTGCTGGCGAATCGGCAGGTCGCCCACGTGGGCCCAGACAGACTCCATGTCGAGTGCGTGCTCCAGCCGCGGATCCTCCGCTCCGATGAAGTCGGCCAGGGGAGCCGTATCCTGGCCGTCCAGCAGCGGCACGTCGAGCGACGAGGCCTGGAACACCAGGTCGGCACGCTCGGCGTCGATGAGCTCAGCGTCGCTGACGCCGAGATGTGCCGCCAGCTCATCAGGTCGCGGCGATCTGGCCAGTCGCTGGGTCAGCTCGGCCCGGGCCTGCCGTAGTTCCAGGCGCAGTTCCTGCACGGAGCGCTTCACGTGCACGTGCCAGCGCTTGTCGCGGAAGTGCCGCTTGATCTCGCCGCTGATGCACGGCTGGGCGTAGGCGGCGAGACTCCCGCCGAAGGCGGGGTCGAAGTTGTTGATCGCCTTGAGCAAGCCCACGTACCCGACCTGCATCAGCTCTTCCTGAGAATCCGGGCTCTGCCGGTATCGCTGCACGCAGTAGCCGACCAGCGACTCGTACCTGATCACGAGCTTCTCGCAAGCCGTGTCACGCTCTGCGCTATCGCGCGGCAGCGACTGGACACGGCGTATCAGCTCCTGGTCGCTCGGCTCCTCCGTCTGGGACGTGGGCAGCCGGATGACTGAGGCCGTCATGGCCATCACCTCCGAGGTCGGGCCTGGTCCGGTTGTCCCCTCCATGCGAGGCTCAAACATCGAACCGGGCCCGGGGCCCGACCGCGCGATCCAGGTGAAGACCCCCAGCCGCGCGCTACTATCGGCGCTAGCGATGGTCGAGCCGGTCGGGCAGAGGCTGGCTCGACTGGCCAGTTAATTCGTGGCTACCTTCTCCCTCTCTAAGGTGTCGGCTGAACGCTATGCCCGGACCTGACCGCCGGCGAGGTACGAAAATCAAGGCTCCGGTCGCGCTGACCGGAGCTGACGCCGGATGCGACCGTCATGAAAGCTGAGGCGGCCGATCCCCGGCTGACCCCGGAGCAGAAGCTCAGCTATATCCAGGCGATCACCGACGCCGAGCTTTCCCGCCTCGATGCCGATCAGCTCCTGGTCAAGCTGCTGGACCGGCTCAAGCTGATCATGCAGGCCGACACCGCCGCGGTGCTGCTGCTTGATCGTTCCGGCACGCAGCTCATCGCGACGGCAGCCAGCGGGCTCGAGGAGGAAGTGCGCCAGGGAGTACGGATACCGGTGGGCCGCGGTTTTGCCGGGCGCGTCGCCACCGAACGCCGGCCGGTGATCCTCGATCACGTTGACCACAGCAACGTGATCAACCCGATCCTGCTGGCCAAGGGGATCCGCACGCTGATCGGCGTGCCGTTGCTCGCCGAAGGGGCGGTGATAGGCGTGCTGCACGTCGGTTCCACCGGCACCCGCAAATTCACCGACGATGACGCCCGGCTGCTCCAGCTCGCCGCTGACCGCGCCGCCTCCGCGGTGCAGTTGACGACGTCGCTCGCCGACCGCACGGCGGCGGCAACGCTGGCCCGCAGCCTGCTCCCCACGAATCTGCCCGTGGTTGACGGCCTGGACATGGCCGCGCGCTACGTGCCGCGTGACGGAGACGTGGGCGGCGACTGGTACGACGTCTTTCCCCTGCCCTCGGGCGAGTTGTGTGCGGTCATGGGCGACGTGGCCGGCGCTGGCCTGCAGGCCGCGATCACCATGGGCCGGATGCGCAGCGCGCTGCGCGCTTACGCGCTGGAGACCCCCGATCCGGCCGACGTGCTGCGCAGGCTGGACAGCAAAATGCAGCATTTCGAGTCCGGAACCATCGCCACGGTGATGTATGCGGTGTTCGGCCGGGATCTGGAGCAGGTGCGGATTTCGTCCGCCGGGCATCTCCCGCCGGTAATCGCGGTACCGGGCCGCGCCGCTGTGCTGGCCGGCATCAGCAACGACCTGCTCATAGGCGTGTCTGCCACTGCCGACCGGCATGTCACCACGCTGCCGCTGTCCCCGGGCACGGTGCTCTGCCTCTATACGGACGGCCTGGTCGAGCGGCCCGGCTGCGTCCTCGACGACGGCCTGGATGCGCTCTGCCGGGCGATCACCGCCGGGCCGGCCGAGACGGTTTGCGCCGCGGTGCTGCAGGCTCTGGTCGGCCGGGAGCCATGCCCGGACGACACGACCCTGCTCGCCTTCCGCCGCCAGGCGCCCAGCTCAGCCGGGTGATCCTGCCTCTCGCGGTGGTCCCGGCTCGGGCGGCGGTCCCGGCTCTGGTTCGGGCGGCGGTCCCGGCGGCGGACCGGGACGCGGCGCCGGCTTTGGGCCGGGCCCCGGCGGCCCCGGCGGCTCCGGCGGCCCCGGCGGCGGCACGGGTGGCGGTCCCGGCTCCGGGCCGGGAAACGGCGGGAACGGCGGCTCCGGAATGGGGTCTTGCCCGCTCTGGAGCGGCCCATGTCTGGTCATGTGCCGTCTGTTTACCAGCGACCGGCGCGTTAAACGCCGTCAGCCGGGTTGCGCAGCCTTGTCGTCAGGATCCGCGAGCGCCGCGTGGTAGCCGTCGTAGAGCGGGGACGCTTTCTCGTCCAGGCCGGCCTGGTCCGCCCCGGCCAGCGAAGCGGCGACGCTCGGGTAGATGTCCATCAGGTGGCCAACTCCGGTGATGTCCAGCACTCGCTGTACGGCCTGCGCGCTGACGACCAGGCGCATTTCCGCGTCGTTGGCTGTCGCCCGCTTGTGGGCGCGGACGAGGGCGTTCACGCCGGCCGAATCGCAGAACGTCGTACCGCCCATGTCCACGATCAACGTAGCCGCTCCGCGATTGAGGGTAGAAAGCAGGTCATCGCGGACCTGGTCGGCGTTGGCGATGTCGATCTCGACGGGCAGCGTGACCACAGCTACCTTGCTGAGCCACACCACCGGGAAGCGCTCTTGAGCCACGCGCAGTCACCACCACTCAGGTAGAAGAGAGGTGGGCCGCGTCTCTGGACCCACAAAACGAAAACGCCAGGCCAGTGGGCCCGCCGCAAGGAGCATTATCCCCGTCCTCGGTGCTTGGCACAAGCCGAGCACTTTGCCTGCCCGGGCCTCGTGCAGCGCCGCGCCCGGTCTCACGCAGCCATGAGTAACAGCCGCGATCGGGGGCAGGCGGGCCAGGAAGCAGTCCGCCGGGCATCGCCAGCTCTCAGCCAGTAGCCGGACGGTGGCGAGCCGGATGCCTGCTGCGGCACTCGAAGGCAGGTGCACGATGGAGGGGACGAATAGCCGGCCAGGGACGGCATGGCCTGCGGATTTCGCCGGTGATGACGACAGCGGCTGGCAGCGGCGATGGACGATCGCGACGGACGCGCTGGCCAGGGCGTCGATTGCGGCCGCCACGGCGACCACCGTGAGCCAGCTGGGGGCGGACTGTGCCGAGGCACTGGTCGGATCGTTCGCCGACTGGGCGCTGGTCGACTGGGGAAGCGGCCGCCCGGCGAGGGCGGTGGCAGCCGATCGTCCAGATCCGGCGGTGGCCGATCTCCTGGCCGAGGTCTCCGCTGAGGAGTGCCCGCTGATCCGGTCAGCCATGCGGCGCCGCGCACCGTTGATCGCGGCCACAGCCGATGACGACTCGCTGGGCAGGCTGCCGTGCGGGCGTCAGGTGATCGGCGCTCTGGGCGCTAGCTCGGCGGCCGTCGCACCGGTCGTGAGCCAGGGCGTTGCCCGGGGCGCGGTCACGATCATTCGCCGCCCGGGCAGCCCGGGGGTCGCCTTCGTGGAGCTGGGCGTCCTGTCGCAGATCGCGGACCTGGCCGGCGCCGCTGGGCGTCGCCTGAACGGGTGGTAGGTCATTCAGCCGGCCCAGCCAGGCCGGACCAGCCCGGCCTGGTAGGCAAAGACGACGAGCTGGGCCCGGTCCCTGGCGCGGAGCTTGGTCATCGCCCGGGCGGCGTGGGTCTTCACGGTTGACGGGCTCACGTAGATCTTGCGGGAGATCTCGTCGTTGGACAGCCCCGAGGCGATCAGCGCGACGACCTCTCGCTCTCGCGGGGTCAGCTCGTCCAGCCCGTCGACGCTGGCCGCCTCCCTGGTGCGCGAGGCGAACTCGGCGATGAGACGCCTGGTGACGGTCGGGGACAGCAGCGCCTCGCCAGCGGCCACCACCCGCACCGCGCGGATCAGCTCCGCAGCGTCGGTGTCCTTCACCAGGAACCCGTAGGCGCCGGCCCGCAGCCCCTCGAACACGTACTCGTCCAGCTCGAACGTGGTCAGGATGACGACCCGGACGCCACCCAGGCCAGGGCTGGCCGCGATCCGCCTGGTCGCCTCGATGCCGTCCAGCCGCGGCATGCGGATATCCATCAGCAGCACGTCAGGCGCGGCGCGCGTGGCGACCTGCACCGCCTGCTCCCCGTCGGCGGCCTCCCCGACGACCTCGATGTCCTCCTCGGCGTCGAGCAGCGCGGCGAACCCCGCCCTGACCAGTTCCTGGTCGTCGGCCAGCACGACCTTGATCACCGCTGGCCCTCACCCTCACGCAGCGCCTGCCCGGCAAGCCCATCCCCGTGAAGCCCATCCCCGGGGCGCCCGCTGGCTGGCAGCCAGGCCCGGACTCCGAAACCGCCCTCCGCCGTGGGGCCGGCCTCGAGCGTGCCGCCGAGCGCGGCCGCCCGCTCGGTCATCCCCGCGATGCCGTTGCCTGAGCCATTGGCCCGGGCCGGTGGCTGGCCGGCCCCGCGGGTCGTGCCATCGTCGTCCACCTCGACCCGCAGCCCGCCGTCGCCGAAGCCGAGTCGCACCGTCGCGGTCGTGCCGCCGGAGTGGCGTGCGCTGTTGGTGAGCGCCTCCTGGATGATCCGGTAGGCGGTCAGGTCGACGTCGGCCGGCAGCGGTGCCCGCTGGCCGTCCTCCTGGACATGGACGGTGAGCCCGGCGGCCGCCGCCGTCTCGACCAGGTCCCCCAGGCGGGCCAGCCCGGGTGCCGGGGCCCTCGGAGCGCTGCCGTACCCGTCGACGTCGCGCAGCACCCCGAGCACCGAGCGCAGCTCGACCAGGGCCTGCTTGCTCACGTCGTTGATGGTGACCAGCGCCGAGCGGGCGCGTTCTGGCTGGCGGTCCATGAGGTGCAGGGCGGTGTTGGCCTGGACGTTGATGACCGAGATGTTGTGCGCCACCACGTCGTGCAGGTCGCGTGCCATCCGCATGCGCTCCTCGCTGGCCCGCCGCCGGAGTTCCTCCTCGCGGCTGCGTTCCAGCGCGGCGGCGCGCTGGCTCCGGATCCGGATCAGCTCGGCGATGACCAGCATGAACATTAGCCCGGCGGCCAGCTCCAGCGCGGACGTAACCGTGGTGTGGTGGGCCTGGCCAATCTGCCACGGCGGCCACACCGACGCGACGTAGCCGACGACGAGCGACCCGATCGCCGCCGCCCGCTCCCTGGCCAGGACCGCGGTAAAGAAGGCCACAATCACCGCGAACCAGATCGCCTTGGCCCCGAGCGCTCCGGCCCAGATCGTGGTCACCAGCGTGACGACCAGGACAGCGACCGGGTAGCGGCGCCGGGCCAGCAGCGCCGCCCCGCCCACCGCGAGCAGGATGCTGGCCAGCGCCCCCGGCGTGGCCTGGTGGTGCGCGGGGTGATTCCAGCCACCCCAGGCCGCGGCCTCCTGAGAGACGCACACCTCAACGGTGATCACCGCGGCCGCTATCGCGGCGTCAATGACCCAGCTCCGCACGGTGCCCGGCCAGGCGGCGCCTGGCCCGCGCGGTCGACGTTCTGGCCGGTCAGCTTCCTCCATCACTGTCTAGAACGGTACGCGCCCGGCCGGGTCTGGTCATCGGCCCGGCGTGGCATCGGGGAGTTCGCGGCTACCTCAGACGGGGTAGCGTCCGCTCCGTTGGCTACCACGGCGGACGACCACGTACGGCCCGCGTGGCCGACGACGCCACCGTGGCCGGCCGGGCACGCTGAAGCCGCACCCGATGGGAAGAAAGCGAGGGGAAGAAAATGCCCGTGATCGAGGTATGCGGCCTGACCAAACGGTTCGGCCCGGTGCTCGCGGTCGACCGGCTCAGCTTTGCGGTCGAGCCCGGCGAGGTGGTCGGCTTCCTCGGCCCGAACGGCGCCGGCAAGACGACCACGCTGCGGATGCTGCTCGGCCTGGTGCGGCCCGACGCGGGCACGGCCACCATCAACGGCAGCTCCTACCCGGACCTGCCCGAGCCGCTGCATCAGGTCGGCGCGGTGCTCGAGGCGTCCAGCTTCCACCCGGGCCGGACGGCCAGGAACCATCTGCGCCTGCAGGCGCTGGCCGGTCAGGCGGACCCCTCGCGGATCGATGACGTGCTCGAGCTCACCGGGCTCACCGATGCCGCCGACCGCCGGGTCGGCGGGTTCTCCCTGGGCATGCGGCAGCGCCTCGGCCTGGCCACCGCGCTGCTCACCGACCCCGAGCTGCTGATCCTGGACGAGCCGGCCAACGGCTTGGATCCCGAGGGCGTCCGCTGGCTGCGGGATCTGCTGCGCGGCATGGCCGCCGAGGGCGCCACGGTGCTGGTCTCCAGCCACATTCTGGCCGAGGTCGCGCACACCGTGGACTCGGTGGTGATCCTCGACCGCGGGCGCCTCGTCACCCAATCCTCGCTGGCCGAGCTGACCGGCGGCGAGCAGAACCTCGAGGACGCGTTCCTCAAATTGACCAAGGAGGCATCGCGATGAGCCGGCTGATCCGGGTCGAGCTGCTCAAACTCCGCACCACCCGGCTGAGCTACGGCCTGCTGGCCACCGGGGCCGGGCTGACCGCGCTGTTCTGCGTGCTCGAGGCGTCCCGGTCCGGCCCGGGCCAGGCGGTCGCCCCCCTGTCCACCCCGTCCGGGCTGACCTCGGTGATCGCTGGCGGCACGTGGGCGCTGCTGATGGCCGCGGTCCTCGGCACGACGATGTCGAGCGGCGAGTTCCGGCATTCCACGGCCACGCTGACGTACCTGGCCACGCCGCACCGCGGCCGGGTTCTGGCCGCCAAGATGGCCGCCGGGACGGTGGCCGGCGCGGTCTTCGGCCTGGTCGGCTATTTGATCGCGCTGGGGGTGGGGCTTGGCTTCGTCGCGTCCCGCGGATACCAGGTGCCGGCCGGCGACACCACGCTGGCCCGGTTCGGCATCGGCCACGTCGTGGCCGCCGCGCTGCTGGCCGCGATCGGGGTGGCTCTGGGATCGCTGATCAGGTCCCAGCTGGCCGCGGTCATTTGCGTCTTCCTGTGGACGATCGTGATCGAGTCGGTGCTGGGCAGCCTGTTCAACGCCGTCCAGCCCTATCTGCCGTACACCGCCGCCACCACCCTGGGCGGAACTCAGCTCGGCGGGGCGGCGTTCGGGCCCGCCCACGGCGCGTCGAGCACGGCGACCGCGCTCCCGTTCGCCGCGGCCACGGCCCTGCTCGCCGCCCTGGCCATGCTGCTCGCGCTCGTGGCCGACCGGACCACGGTAGCGCGCGATGTCAGCTGACCAGGCCGCCGCCGGGCCGGGCGTCATCGTCAACCCGCTGAGCGGCGAGCAGATCACCGTCCTCGCGGCCTCGGCTGATACCGGCGGCAGCGTCCTGGAGTGGGAGCTCCTGCTCGCCCCCGGCGGGCGGGTGCCGAGCAGCCACGCCCACCCCGAGCAGGAGGAGCTCTTCTGCGTGCTGGACGGGCAGGTGCGGTTCCGCGTCGGCGGGCGGCGTATCACGGCCGGTCCGGGCGACACGGTGCGGGTGCCGCCAGGCACGGTGCACCACTTCGCCAACGCCGGAACGCGGCCGGCCAGGGTCGTCGCGGCGACCAGGCCCGCGCTGGACATGCAGGAGCTGCTGGAAACCGCGGCCGCCATGGCCCAGGCCCAGCACGCGGCGGCGCGCAGGCTGCCTAACCTGCTGGACCTGGCGCTGTTCATGCGCGACTTCGAGCGGGAGGTGCGCGCGCCGTACCTGCCCGCCGTGCTGGTCAGGGCGGTCACCAGGCCGGCCGCCTGGCTGGCCGCGCGGTGCGGGGCCGATGCGCGCTACCGCCGGCTGCGAAGGGTGCGGGGGGTGGGGGGAGTTGGGTCGCCCGGCGGCCGCGCCCCGGAACCCGGCCCGGGCCGGTGACCGCGATCGAGGTCGATCACCTGGTCAAGCGCTACCGGGCGGCCACCGCCAACGCCCTCGACGGGATCAGCTTCGAGGTGCCCGAAGGCCAGCTGTTCTGCCTGCTCGGGCCGAACGGCGCGGGCAAGACGACCACGGTGTCGGTGCTCACCACCACGCTCGCCCCGACCTCGGGCCGGGCCCGGATCGCCGGCCTGGACGTGGCCACCGAGCAGGGCCAGGTCCGCAGGCAGCTCGGCGTGGTGTTCCAGCAGCCCTCGCTCGACCTCAACCTCACCGCCGAGGAGAACATCAGGCTGCACGCGGTGCTCTACGGCCTCTATCCCTGGCGGCCGTCGTACCGGCTGATGCCGGCCGGCTACCGGAGCCAGGTCCGGGATATGGGATGCGTTCTGGCTATCTCCGATCTCCTCGGGCGGCGGGTCCGGACTCTGTCCGGGGGACAGCGGCGCCGGCTGGAGATCGTCAGGGCGCTCATGCACCGGCCCGCCGTGCTGTTCCTCGACGAGCCGACCGCTGGCCTCGATCCGGAGAGCAGGCGCAGCCTGTGGGCCTACCTGGCCCAAGCCCGGGCGGCGCTGCGGACCACGGTGTTCCTGACCACGCACTACCTGGCCGAGGCCGAGGCGGCCGACGCGGTGTGCGTGCTGGCGGGCGGCCGCATCATCGAGCGCGGCAGCCCGGCCGAGGTCAAGCAGCGCCAGCTCAGCGCGACGCTGGAGGACGCTTACCTGCAGCTCGTCGAGCGGGACTGACCGCCGTGCCAGCCGGCGAGCTGTCCGGGGTCGCGGCCATAGCTCAGCGCGACGTGACCAAGCTGCTGCGCGACCGGCCCAGGCTGGCGGTCAACCTGGCCTTCCCGGTGCTGCTGATCGGCGGGCTCGGCGCGGTCCTGCAGCCCACGGTCGGCCGGGTCACCGGGCTGAACGCGGTGACGCTCGCGTTCACCGGGGTGCTCGCGGCCAGCCTGTTCCAGTCGGCAGCGGCCGGCATGATCTCGATCGTCGAGGACCGGGAAAACGACTTCTCCCGCGAGCTGTTCGTCACCCCGGTGTCGCGGCTGACCCTGGTCGCCGGGAAGGTCGCCGGGGAGACCCTGGTCGCGGTGTTCCAGGGGGTGTGCATCGTCGGATTCGCGGTGGCGTTCGGGGTCCGGATATCGGCCGGCCAGCTGGCCGCGCTGGTGGCACCGTGCCTGGCCTGCTGCCTGCTCGGCGGCGCGTTCGGGCTGGCCACCGTCGCCGCGCTACCGAACCAGCGCTCGGCGATGCAGATCTTCCAGTTCCTGATCATCCCGCAGTACGTGCTCGGCGGCGTGCTGGTCCCGCTCCGCGGCACCGCGTTCTACCTGGACGTGGCCGCGCACCTGATGCCGATGCGGTACGTGGTCGAGCTCACCAGGGCCGCGTTCTACGCCGGGACCCCCGGTTACCGCCAGGTGGTATCGGGCAGCCCGCTACTCGACGCGGCGGTGGCCACCGCCGCGTTCGCCGGGCTCATGGCGGCCGGGGCCGCGGTGTTCGGCTACCGCGAGCGGACCCGCTGAGTCAGCCGCTCTCGTCCAGCACGCGCGCGAACGCGCGCAGGTAGCTGGGATCGCCCTGACGCTCGCGGGCCAGCCAATACTCCGCACCCCAGAACAGATAACTATCCAGAACGTGACGCCACTCGCCGGCCAGCCGCAGCAGCCGGCTGTAGGTGGTGATCAAATCCTCGGGGCGGCAGCTGTACATGACCAGGCCGGCCGGGTTCGGCGGGGTGGTCACCGCCTCCCACGGCTCGGCCTGGCCCTCGGCGATGATCAGCCGGCGGCCCGCGGCGGCGGCGCGGTCCAGGAGCCGCCGGTGCTGCCGCTGCCGGCGCCGGGTGTGGCTGCCGTCGAGGTAAACCGACAGCGGCCCCGCGCTGGCCAGGGCGTGCCGCGGGTAGCAGTCGATGCCGACGATGTCGGCCAGCCGCTGCGCGACCGCCAGCGAGTCGCCCTGATCTCTGGTGCGCCAGTGCTGCTGCAGCGCCACCGGCGTCGAGGTGGGCAGGAAGCCGTTCATCAGGATTGGCCGGCCGGCCGGGTCGGCGGCCCGCACTGCCTCGACCTCGGCGCGGACGAACGCCTCGGAGAGCCGCCAGGAATGCTCCAGGCCGAGCGGGTCGGTGGCCTCGTGCTCGACCTGCCAGGCGATGATCGCGTCGCGGCCGGCCTGCCGCCGTACCACCGTGGTCAGGAACTCGGCCGCCGCCTCGAGCAGCCGCGCCTGGCTGCGCGGCGTGACCAGGGTGCCCTCGGGCAGCGGCCGGTCCAGATGGTGTGCGGGCACGAAGAACTCGGGGTAGCCGAAGTTCTTGACCGCGCCGACGCCGAGGATGACCCGCTTGCCCGCCTGCTCGGCCGCGTCAAGCACCCGGTCCAGCTCGCCTGGGTCGAACCGGCCCGGGGCGGGCTCCAGCTGGTCCCAGTAGGCGGCGACCCGCAGGATCTGGAACGGGTAGGCCAGCAGCGCCCGCAGCGCGGCCCCCGGCTCCAGGCCCAGGGCCTCGGCCTGCAGCGGCCGGAAGCTGATCCCGAGCTGGGTCGTGCCGCGCGGCTGCACCGCGGCCCGCTGCCACCGGCCGGTCAGCGGGACCGCGGCCCGCCGCACCCGCAGTTCGGTCAGCACAGCCCCGCCCGCCCCGCCCGCCCGGCGCCCGCCATCGATGCGGTCGCCGGAAGCCCGGCCGTGACCAGTCCGGCGATCAGCCCGGCGATGTCGGCCGCGGCGGCGGGCCGGCCAAGGCGAGTGGACGCGGCGCGCATGGCGCCCGCGCGCCCGTGGTCGCGGCGGAGGTCGTCGATCTCGGCGAGAAGCCGCCGCACGCTCCGCACCCGGCGGCCGGCCCCGGCGCGGGTGACGAACTCGGTGTTGCCGGTTTCCTGCCCGGGCAGGTGCGAGGTCAGCAGCAGCGGCGCGCCGCAGCTCGTCGCCTCGGCGATCGTGCCCGGGCCTGCCTTGGTGACCACCAGGTCACAGGCGTGCAGCCAGTCGGCCATGTGGCCGGTGAAGCCGGTCACGGTCAGCCGGCCGGCCGAGACGGCGGCCAGCCGGTCGAGCCTGCGCTTCAGCCGCTGATTGCGCCCGCAGACCGCGACCACGTCGACGTCGGCGAACCGGCGCAGGATGGCCGCGGTCCTGGCCGCGATGCCGCCGCTGCCTTCGCCGCCGCCGGTCACCAGGACCAGGAACGCCTCCTCCCGCAGGCCGAGCGACCGCCGCAGGATCGCGCGCTCGTCGCCGTGCAGCGGGCCTCCCCAGAACTCGCGGGCCACCGGCAGGCCAGCCGCGGCCCAGGTGAAGGCGCCGGGGCAGCGCGGCGCGATGATCACGTCGGTGCTGGCGTGCCGCCACGCCGCGTGCACCCGGGCCAGGTCGGTGACGACGGTCACGACCGGCGCACCGGGTGCGCCCAGGTCCCTCGCCGCGACCGCGGCGGAGCCGGTGAGCGGGTGGAACGACACGATTCCCGCCGGGTGGTGCGCCGTGGCCGCCGCGGCCGCGGGCCGGTCGGCGAGCCGCAGCAGCATCCGCCGCAGCATGCGCATGGCCGGGCGCGAGTCGCAGGCGTGGTAGGCGGCGCCCCACAGCCACGGGGCCAGCCGGGTGGCCGGGCCGTACAGGCCGGCCACGAAGCGGAGCAGCCGTGCCGAGCCCGGCCCGCTCAGCGGATCGCACAGCACCGGGGCGAACCGGCCCGGATACATCCGGTCGAGGGCCTGGCCGACCGCCCGGGCCGCGTTCCGGTGGCCGCCGCCCGTGTCGGCCACCAGGAACAGCAGCGGCAGCGCCGTGGCAGGCTCGGTTTTCGGCATACCTGTGATCATGCTGGCCCGCGGCCAGCCCGTCGTCACCCGCGCGGCTACAGTCGGCTAAGCCCCTGGCCGGCATCGGCGACGGTCATCTGCTGCGCTGGTGGCAGGACCGGGCCGCCCGGGGCCAGGCACCGCGCAGCGCCGCGGGCCACGGCCGGCTTCCCTCGTTGTCCCGGGCCCGGCCGATGTGCTCGGCCCGCAAGCCGTTGGTCAGCCGGCTGAGGTGCACGAGGATCTCTCCGCGCAGCGACCAGGCCGATGATGTCGCGTCGGGTGTGTGGCGCAGCACTGGGGCGAGGCGGTCCTGGTGCTGGCGAGCTTCGGCCAGGTGCTGCTCGAGTTCGCTGCCGTCCGGGGCGCAGTCGGTCGTGAGGTCCGCGCGGACCAGGCTGCCGTAGGCACGCAGCGCCGCGGCCAGCCGCCGCAGCACCTCGGCCAGCATGTCCAGGGCATCCGCGGCCAGCGCCGCGCCGTCGCTGTCCGGCAGGCTGGCGTCCGTGATGGAACGGGCCAGGCCCCTGATGGTAAGCGCGGTGTGCTCGAGCGTTTCCAGGCCGTTGCGCAGCGGGACTGCAGTACGGGCCGACCGCAGGGCCGGCGGCCTGAGCCGGAGGCTGTCCTCGGCTTCGCCGAGCGCGTCGTCCGCGCGCTGGATCTCGCCCTTGAGCGCGTGAGCACGCTTCAGCCTGGCCTCTGTGTCGCCTGGGTCCGAGCCGTCGGCCAGGCCCGATGCGATCTCGTCGAGCAGGTCAGCCATCTGGCGGCTGAGGTTGCCGATCGCATCCTCGGCCGGCCGGGTCCGGACCCGCGAAAAGACGATGCTGCCCACCAGCCCGGCGAGCGTCCCGACCAGTGTGTCGACGATGCGGCCGGTCGCGGCCGCCCTGGTGTCGACGGACAGGATCAGCATGGCGCTGATCGGCACTTCGAGCATGTGGTGGCCGAGTTTCAGCACCGAGCCGATGACCAGCGCCACCGCGATGGTCAGGCCCAGGCTCCACCACGTCATGCCCACGGCGGCGGACAGCGCCAGCGCCAGCAGCACGCCCAGGACGACGCTGACCACGCGCTGAATCGCGCTCCGGACCGCCTGGTACAAGGTGGCCTGAACCACCAGCACCGCCGTGAGCGGCGCGAGTATCGACCGTGCGGTTCCCGGAAAGAGGAAGGTGAGCAGATACGCGAACACCGCCGTGGTGGTCAGCCGCATGATGAAGGCCGCGGTCGGCTGAGCCCGGAAGCGGGCCTGGCCGATGCGGCCCAGCGCCCGGCGGGCGGCCGCGCGGATGGCGGTGCCACCAGTTGTGGCATGCAGGTGCAGGGAAAAGTCAGTTGACATGGCAATAGGGGTGAGCAATAGGGGAGGGGGAGGAGAACCCGGACTGGGGGACAGCCCAGCGGGTGACCGTCCGCGCGGGGGCGCGGCGGCCCATCGGTCTCATCAACAACATCGGGTGCTGCCGTTATCCCACTGTGATTCGATTCACTGACCGCACCGGGCCATTCATGATCGCGGTGGCTTTGGTGGGCTATGTGGGCATAATCCACCGCGATCATGAGGGCCGGGGCACGCCGACGCCGAGTTCTATTGGAAGTTCTGTTAGAATCGAAAACATGGCGGCAAAGCAGAACGCTGACGTGCCTGAACCTGCCCAAAGGCCCGGCATCCCAGGAACCGGACCGACCATGACCGTGAGCACATCGCTCCATGCCGGGACGGTGGAGGCGGTGCGGAGCCGGGTCGGCAAGCGGGGCTTTTCCTCGTATGTCGAGGCCGCGCTGCGCCGCCAGATTGAGCAGGACAACCTGGCCGAACTCGTCGACGAGTACACCAGCACCGAGGGTGATTTTTCTGCCGGGGAACTGGCCGCGGCCCGCGCCGATCTGTACGGCGCCAAGGGCGCGGACGCCGGGCACGCCGCGTGAGCGGAACGCTCGTGCTGGACTGTGATGGTCTGTCCAAGATTGTGGTCAAGGACCGTATGGCAATGGCCCGCCTGGCGCAGGCCCGCCTCGATGGCCTCCGCGTGGTGGCCAGCGCTGCCACGCTGGTCGAGGCGCGTGATCCCGGTATGAACCAGGCGCGCTTCGATTGGGCCGTCTCCCGCCTGGTGATCGAGCCCGTCACCGAGGCCCTCGCGCGCGCGGCATCCAGGCTCCTGGCCCAGCACCGCTGGCATGGCCACCAGCACGCCATGGATGCCATGGCGGCGGCCACTGCGCTCGCCGCGCCTCCCCGGAGAATCCTGCTCACCTCTGACCCCCAGGATCTGGCCGTGCTCTGCGGGGAGAGCGTCCGCGTGGTCAAGACCTGAGCGTGCCACCGCGAGGTCGGCCGCCTGACGGCCCAGGACGGTGCTGCAGGATGGTGCCGTGACAACCTCCCCCTCTGCCCCCGGCCCGGCCATGGCTTCCCCCTCCGTCCCCGGCTGGCCCGCACTCGACCCGGCCACGGAGAACCGCATCCGGGGCAGCATCGGCCGGCAGACGCTGCTGACCACGCTCGGTGTCGAGATCGCCGGGCTGTCCGCCGGGCGGGTCATGCTCGATCTGCCGTACCGGGCCGATCTCTGCCAGCAGCACGGCTACGTGCACGCCGGCGCTCTCACCGCGCTGGCCGACTCCGCCTGCGGGTATGCGGCCGCGACGCTGATGCCGGACGACCGGGACGTGCTGACCGTCGAGTTCAAGGTCAACCTGCTCACCCCGGCTCGTGGCGACCGGTTCCGGGCCACCGGCGAGGTCGTCCGCGCTGGGCGGACGCTGACCGTATGCTCGGCCGAGGTCGTCACCTGGGCCGACGACGGTGACGGGAATCCGGGAGTCTCGCTGGTCCGGGTCGCGCTGATGCAGGCCACGATGATGGCCGTCACCCCACCCCGCCGAATCCCTGTCCTTGAGGGCGGGGAGTAGTCAGCGGCGCTTGTCCAGCCAGGCGGCCCAGCAGTCGAGAGCTTCCTGGGAGCCGAGGCGCCCGACCCCGACGCGGAACCGGTCGGCCGGCGTGGGGGTCAGGGCTGACCGGTAAATGCTGGCCGGGAGCAGCAGCACCCCTTCCTGCTCCACGAGGCCGGTGCACATGGCCTCGACGCCGTCCGGGCCCAGGTAGCGGGGGAAGCAGACGCAGCCTGCCTGTGGCGGCTCCCAGTCGAACAGGCCGGGAAACCGGGAAAAGAAGGCCTCGAAGACCGGCAGGTTGCCCGCGATGATCCGCCGGTTCCGGCTGAGGATTCGATCACGGGCCCGCAGCGCGATGAGGGCGAGGACCTCGCTCGGCGCCGAACTGCAGATGGTGGTGTAGTGCTTGGCCCGCTCCAGCCGGCCCAGGAGCTCGCGGTCGCGGCAGGCGACCCAGCCGATCCGCAGGCCGGGCAGGCCGTAGGCCTTGGACAGGACGCCCAGCGACAGGGCGGACGGCGACAGGTCGGCAGCCTGCGGCAGCGGCCGGCGAGGGCTCAGTTCCAGCCCGCGGTACACCTCGTCGCTGAACAGGCGGATGCCCCGGTCGTCGCACAGCCGGACCAGCCGGCGCCAGGTCTGTTCGTCGGGGACGGCGCCGGTCGGGTTGTGCGGGAAGTTGACCGAGACCACCCTGGTCGCGGGCCGAAGCGCCCGCTCGACGGCGTCGAGGTCCAGCGCCCAGCCATCTTCTGGCCGCAGGGCGACCCCGGTGACCTCGCAGATCGACAGGGGGACGGTCTCGGCGGCCTGATAGTTGGGCGTGACCACGACGGCATGGTCGCCCGCCCCGAGCAGCACCTGCATGGCCAGGTAGATGGCCTCCTCGGCCCCGGCGAAGCAGAGCACGTCCTGCGCGGCAACGTTGTCGTAGGTCGCGGCGACCGCCTCCCGCAGGGCCGGCAGGCCGTAGGTCTCGGTGTAGCTCAGGTGCAGCGACTCCCACCGGCCGCGCGCGTCGTCATCGGCGAGTTCCAGCAACTCGGCCACGGACATGGTCTGGGCGTCCGACGCGGTGAGGTTGTAATGGGCGGCGAACTCCCAGTGGGAGAAATAGGCCTCCAGCCGGAAGTCAGGCAGCGTCGGCATTCGCGCTCACATCCCTTCATCTACCAAACGGGGCGCAGCGGCCCGCCTGGAGCCAGCCTGAGCAGGTCGCTGGTCAGGGCGAGCAGGCGCTGTTCGCCCAGCGCTGCTGCCCACGGGCGAATGGTGTCGGTGATGGCCGCCTCGGCGGCCTGGGTGCAGGCCCAGCCCTTCGGTGTCAGCGTGACCAGCCGGGCGCGGGCGTCGCCGGGGTGGGGCCGTCGTTCGGCGTATCCTTTGGCCACCAGCTCATCGACCAGCTGGGCTGCGGCCTGCCGGGTCACGCCCAGATGCCCGGCCAGGTCGGTGACGGTGGCGTCGCCGGCGGCCAGCCGGGTGAAGGCGAAGCCATGCGCGGGACGGATGTCGGCGAAGCCGCGGGCCCTGACGCCGGCCGATATCCCGTCGACCAGGGCGCGGCTGACCGCCAGCAACCCGAAGGCCAGGGACTGAGCGTCATGGTGGGGCATGAACCCAGCTTGACAGATTAGGCAAGCTGCTTGAACAATTTACTCGAGTACGCAAGTAGCTTGCCTATATTGACGGAGTAACGACATGCCAGTGATCCACGCCAACGAGGCTGCCGTGCACCAGATGCACGACACCAGCTTCACCTCCTACGCCAGTCCGGCCCGTGGCAGCCGGGAGCTGTGCGCCTGGCGTATCCAGGTCCCGGCCCGCGCCCAGGGCGTGCCGCACCGCGTATCTCGCGAGGAGGTGCTCTACGTTCTGAGCGGGACGCTGCGCGCCACCGTCGACGATCAGCCCGAGGAGGCCACGGCTGGTGACGTGATCCTGGTGCCGGCCGGCTCCCGGTTTGGCGTCGACAATCTCACCGGCGAGCCCGCGACCGCCTGGGTCACCACCAGCGTTGGCCTGGCCGCCGTCCTGCCCGACGGGTCCTGGATCACCCCGCCCTGGACCCGCTGACCCCGTCGCAAAGTGCGTTACCGGCGGCCGGTGAACAGGTAGCCGCGCATCACGCCCCGGTAGCTCCCGCCGCCAGGAGCCGGCCCGGAATCGGTGTCGTCCGCGAAGCCCTCGGTGGTGACCGTCTGGAAGCCCGCGTCCGCGAGCAGGCGGAGCCAGGTCGCGCGGCTGAACGCGCCGAGCTTGTGCGTCTCGCGCACCACCTGGACGGTGGCGTCGGCCGACCGCAGCAGGAACTCGTATTCCGCCTGGACCCAGTCATCGGCCGGGTCGGGGTCCCAGGTCCATTCCTCGAAGCTGGCCTGCCGCCCGCTGCCATCGCTGCCGCCCCCGCGCCCGGTGATCGCCTTGAACGCGTCGGCGACATGGTCGGGCACGAACGCCGCGAGGCCACCGGGACGGCAGTGCACGAACGCCGTCTCGATCACCTGCCGCAGGTCGTCCTGGGTCGTCATGTAGTCGATGGCGTCATGGACCAGGACCGCGTCGAACGTGCGGCCCAGCCGGATTGTCCGCATGTCGCCGCGGATGTGCTCGCACTCCGGGTTGAGCCGCCGGGACACGGCCAGCATCCCCTCGGACAGGTCCACCAGCGTCAGGGCCAGATGTTGCTTCAGGTGGACGGCAACGCCGCCGCCGCCGCTGCCCAGGTCCAGCACCTCCCGCACGCCAGCCCCGGCCGAGCCGAACGCGTCGGCTAGGTGAGCCGCCTCTTCCGCGTAATCCTCCGGAGGAGAGATCAGCGGCCACCACTCAGCCAGGTCGCTGTAGACGCGGTACTCGTCTGCCATACGGCCATCCTGGCGCACCGGGCGGTCACCAGCCGCATGACAGAGCCGCATCGCCTCGCTCGACCAGGTCTGGGCTGTACGGCCCTTCTGCTAGTAGCGTTCCGCTATGACCGACATGACGTGGTTGGACGCCACCGCGCAGGCTGAGCTGGTTCGCAAGGGCGAGGTGAGCGCCGCGGAGCTGGTCGAGGCGGCCATCGGGCGCATCGAGGAACTGAACCCGAAGCTGGACGCCGTGATCAGGACCCGGTTCGGCCAGGCGCGGGCGGAAGCCACCGGTGACCTGCCCGACGGGCGGTTCCGCGGCGTGCCGTTCTTGTTCAAGGACCTGGGCTGCACGGTCGCTGGCGAGGTGACCGCGTTCGGTCTCGGCCCGATGCGGGACCAGCCGATACCGGCGACGTCCTACCTGGCCGAGGCATTTCTGGCGGCCGGCTTCATCCCGCTCGGCCGCACCAACGTGCCGGAGATGGGCACCACGGTGACGACCGAGCCGAAGAGCTTCCCGCCCGCCCGCAACCCGTGGGACCCCGGGCACTCCACCGGCGGGTCGTCGGGTGGATCGGCGGCGGCGGTGGCCAGCGGCATGGTGCCGGCCGCGCACGCCAACGACGGCGGCGGGTCCATCCGCATCCCGGCCAGCGAGTGCGGGCTGGTCGGGCTCAAGCCGAACCGCGGCCGGGTCAGCCAGGGTCCGCTGGTCGGTGAGGGCTGGGCCGGCGGCACGATCGACGGCGCGGTGGCCCGCAGCGTGCGGGACGCGGCCGGCATCCTGGATGTGATCAGCGGCTGGCATCCCGGCGAGCCGTATTACGCCCCGCCGCTGCCCCGGCCGCTGCGTGAGGAGGTCGGGGCCGACCCGGGCAGGCTGCGGATCGGGTTCGCTGACCGCCCGGGCGCCGGGGCCTTTCTCGATGACCCCGAATGCCGGGCGGCCGTCGCAGGTGCCGCGCGGCTGCTGGAGGGGCTCGGTCATCACGTGGAGCAGTCCGCGCCGGACGCGATGTTCGATGAGTTGTTCGTCCGGCACTTCACCACGATCATTGCCGCCGACACCGAGGCGACGTTCCGGGTCTTCGAGATGCTGCTCGGCCGGCCGATCACCGAGGACGAGATAGAGCCGCGCAACGCCACCTACCGCAAGATCGGCGCGGCCATGGACGCGGTTACCTACCTGGAGAGCCGGGCGTGGCTCGGGATCTGGGTGCGGCAGATGGCGTCCTGGTGGACGGAGTACGACCTGCTGCTCACGCCGACGCTGGGCGCGCCGCCGCCGGAGCTCGGCTGGTTTACCGCGGACGGTCCCGAGACCGAAGGCGGCCGGGTCGTCTCATTCATTCCTTATACCGCGCAGTTCAACATGACCGGCCAGCCGGCCGTGACCCTGCCGCTGCACTGGACGCCCGGCGGGCTGCCGGTCGGCGTGCAGCTCGTGGCCGCCTACGGCCGGGAGGACCTGCTGGTCCGGGTGGCCAGCCAGCTCGAGCAGGCGGCGCCCTGGGCCCACCGGCGTCCGCAGGTGCACGCGTAGCCGGCCGCTCAGGGCCGGCGAACCGGCTGCTGGCCAGGGCTGACGGGCTGCTGGCCGGAGCTGGAGGGCTCGCCGGAGCCGGCGGAGCCGCCGGAGTCCGTGGACCCGGCGGAGCCGGAGGGTTCGCCCGAGCCGGGGGGCTCGGCTGACCCAGCGGGCTCGCCCGAGCCGGAGGGTCCACTGGAGCCCGGGGGAAGGGCGGCCTGCCGTGGCCTGGTAGACCACCAAAGCTCGCGGACCAGCACCTGGATCGCGCCCGCGGCGGGAATGGCCAGCAGCGCGGCGACGAATGCGCCGAAGATCCCGCCGATCCAGCTCCCGATTTCCGCGCCGACCAGAATGGACAGCAGCACGAGCAGCGGGTTGACCCTGACCGTTCGGCTCATCACGATCGGGTTGAGGATGTGGTTCTCGATCTGCGTATAGACCACGAACACGACCAGCGTGACGATGCCCGCGGTCAGCGAGTGGCCGAGGGCGAACAGCACGGTGGGGATGCCCGCCAGGGCTCCGCCGATCATCGGGAGAAAGTCGACCAAGGCCACCCAGAGCGCCCAGAGGAACGCGAACGGAACGCCCGTGATCTCCAGCGTCACGAACACGACGATCCCGGCGATGATCGAGGTCAGGAAGTTCCCCAGCATGTACCCGGTGACCGAGCGGTTGACCTCCCGCGCCACCCGCGTGTAGCGCTCCCCCCGCTCCGGCGAAATGAGGTTGAGCACGCCGGTCCGCATGGTGGGGCCCTCGAGCAGCAGCAGCACCGTGAGCACGAAGATCGTCAGCAATGCGATCACCAGCGTGAAAGCGCCCTCGCCGACGCTCAGGGCCGGCGCCGCGAGGCCCTTGCCGAAGTCGACCAGCTTCGGCACGTTGGCCTTCACCCAGCGCTGGATGTTGTATCTGCGCACCAGGTGCCCTATCCAGCCCTTGCCGTGCTCGGCCTTGCTCACGTACGACGGCAGCGTGTCAGCCAGGTGCGTGATCGCGCCTACCAGCGGGTAGCCGAACGCCGCGGTCAGGCCGAAGAACAGCAGCACCCCCAGCAGGGTGACCACGGCCACGGCCCAGCCGCGCCGGGGGATCCGCCACCGCTGGAGGGCCACCACCAGCGGGTTGAGGATCAGCGCGAGGAAACCGGAGACGAGGATCAGCAGGAGGACGTCCCGCAGCCGGTAGAGCAGCTTGCCGAACAGCCAGGCAGCCGCCACCACCGCGACGGTTACCAGGATGGCCCGCAGCGGTATCCCCTTGGACTCCGCGGCGTGCCACAGCCGGGCGCGCCGGGAATCGGGGGGCGGCGGCGAATCCTCGGGCATCTGGCAATCATCTCAGCTAGGTCATGGCCTGGGGCCGTGGCGCGGGCCACGGGATCCCCGTGTCGGCGGCGGGCACCGCGCGGCCATGGGACCCGCGCGGCTATGAGAGCCGCGCGGGTCCCTCGCCCACCGCGTTCATGCCCTGCCCGTGTCGCCGCGTGTGAAACAAGCGGCATCTCGTGCCGGGCATTGCGGCTTATGCGCGCACCCGGTGCGTGCCGGCGCTCGCGGTCACCGCGGTGGATGGCGTCTGCGCTGGCCGTCCGGGCAGCCAGCGGAGCCAGCTGGGCAGGTACCAGCAGCGGTCGCCGAGCAGCGCCATGGCCGCCGGGACCAGGATCCCGCGGACCACGGTGGCGTCGATCAGCACCGCGGCGGGCAGGCCGATGCCGAGCATCTTCAGCTCGAACAGGTGCAGCGAGGCGAAGATGGAGAACACCGCCA
>Ga0335075_10003247_pt1 | contig 25844 bp, 20 predicted proteins | sample Lox_Sample_24_FD_206723 | JGI IMG/M metagenome (GOLD analysis project Ga0335075, IMG submission 206723) | Soil microbial communities from Loxahatchee National Wildlife Refuge, Florida, United States - Lox_Sample_2.4 | ecosystem: Environmental > Terrestrial > Soil > Wetlands | place: USA...
CCGCTACAGCTTCGTCGGCCAGGGCCTGCGGCTGCGGTATGTCATCGACTAACTGTCTACCGGCGGCAGGCCGCGCCGAACCGGGCAGTTCCGCGCGCAACGCGGCCAGCGCGTGTGGTCGACTCATTTGGTAGATCACCGCGCACCGATTAGAACCGCCAGGTTCCGGCTCTGCCGTCCAACCTAGCCAGGAGACATAAATGACAGCTGCCGTGACCGCAGAGTTGCCGCAGTGGAGCCAATACGCTGACGGCAGCTGGCCGACGATCCTGATCGGCAACGGCCTTGGCATCAACCTCTGGGAGGGATTCAGATACGCCAGCCTCTTCGAGCAGGCTGATCTGCCGGCGGAGGCTCAGGGCATCTTCACGGAGTTGGGCACCACGAACTTCGAGGCCGTTCTCGAGTGCCTCTACCATGCGGGAGTGGCGCAGACCGCGCTGCACGACGACGCCACTCGCATCGATCAGGCGTATGGCCAGGTGCAGCATTCGCTCTTCACCGCGGTAGCAAGGTCTCACGTTCCGTGGGGGACGCTGTCTTTCTGGCATCACAACGTCATTGCCGCAAGCCTCAACAAGCACTCGGCCGTATTCACGACCAACTACGACCTCTGCCTCTACTGGTCCCGACTCGAGACGACGGCGCCGGTTAAATTCGTTGACTTCCTCTGGACCGCGGACGGCGTGTTCGACGTCACCAACGTCGAGGTATGGGATAGCGCTGCGACAGCCATGTATCACCTCCACGGCGGACTGCACCTATGGCAGGACAACATGACCGGAGACAGCGGTAAGTGGCTTAGTGAATCAGGCAACCTTCTTGATCTCCAGCCAAAATACGCTGCACGGACATCCAGACAACCACTCTTCGTGAGTGAAGGCACGTCAAGCGCCAAGCTGCGAACCATACAGCGATCACCGTACCTCTCATTCTGCCGGGAACGCCTGGTCTCTAACGACGGAAATACGGTCGTCTTCGGTCACGCACTGGCCCGCCAAGACCAGCACATCATCGATGCCCTGAATGCTGGGCCGGGGCGTAGGATGGCGGTCTCGGTTTTCCCCACGGGGAACGCGAACGAAGTTATAGGGGAGAAAGCGAGAATACTGAACCTCCTCGCAAAACATGAAGTCGTCTTCTTCGACTCCACGACACACCCCCTCGGAGACCCGGCTCTCCACGTCTCGTGACCGAAGATCCCCAAGCGGTCGCCCGCAATGCCGATGCGCCGGATGTCGTGCACGGACCAACGCGAGCTGGCGGAGCTGCGCGGCTCGCCGCGTGCGCGTGGGCACATCCGCGCACGCGCCGACTTTGACGTGGCTGGCCTGACGCACATGCACATGATCCTCGGCGGAGTACCCAACTCGGCGCCATGGCGCATGGGCGTGGCAGACTACGAGGCAAGCTTGCCGGAGTCAGATGCCGTGCGCCTTGACCCGACGCTGATCCTGGAGACGCCTTGGGAGCCAGCACTGGCGCAGGTTATGCGAGCAGCCGGCAGTGCTGCATTCGAGGAAGCCCTCATCCCAGAGCTACTCGCGGACCTGCACGCCCAGCGCAGCAGTCCGTCGGCCAGCGCGAAGTCAAGTCATGAGCATCCTGCACCGCCACGCAATGTCAGCCGAGCGCGAACGGCTGGCACTGGTGATCAGGCCGACCGATGCGGCGCGCCGTGCTAACCGCGTCGCCGGCCGGGCCCGCGATCTCCGGCCTGCAAGCCTGGTGTCAGCCGAGGCGAAGCGCGTCTTCAGGCGGCACCAGACGCAGGGTCAGGCGGTCTTCCTCCTCCTGCCCGAGCAGGTCCCTGATCTCGGCAGCGGGCAGGCAGAGTCCGTTTGCGAGAACCTGCTCGGTCAGTCCTCGGGTCCCGGCTAGCCGCAGTGCCTCGGCGAGCATGGCCGGCCATTCGCCGCCGTAGTCGAGAGCTGGCTCGCTGCGGCGCCATCCGAGCTGGCCGATCGCGGTCATGCCGCGCTTGTACATGTGCGGGCTGATGGTCCCGAGGTCGTTGCAGCGCCGCAGCAGGGCCTGGACGGAAACGCCCCACTGCTGCTGCAGCTCCACGAGCTGGGCAAGGTCAGGTCGCCGCGGGAGCATCGGCACGATGTCGGCAGCCGGCATCAGGAACTCGGCGGCGAACCGGTCGGCTTCGCGCTCGTTCCCGGCGCTGCCGGGCACAGGGCGATCGCGGTGCAGGATGAGGTGGGCGATCTCGTGCGCGGCGCTGAAGCGGCGGCGCAGGACGTTGCCGCGGTCGCTGGCCAGGCAGATAACTGGCCGGTCGAGCCGGGCGGGCCAGCACGAGAACGCGTCGACTCGCTCGCTGGCGCCGAACCGGGCGACGGCGACGACGATGCCGTGCATCTCTGCCTGCCGCACGAGGTGAGGCAGCGGGCCGGGGCTCAGATGCCAGGACCGGCGCAGCCTTCGTGCCGCTCGCTCCGGTGTGTCGTCGTCGTCCGCCAGCCGGGCTGGCTCGGCCGCGACGTCAGGGCCTGCTGGCAGGCCCGTCGCCGACCCGCGCGGCTCCGGTCCCTGTCTGCCAGGATGGTTGCGGCCGGCCGGCGCCCCGCCGATGGCAACGGCAGGCAGCCGGACGACGCGAGCCAGGACCAGGATCAGCTCGGCGAGGTGCGCCACGATGGCCAGCGCCTGCTCCCGGTCGGATACCCGCGCGGCGCGCAGCGACCGGAAATGCGCATCGGCCGGGCTGACGGTGATGAACGGGCGGCCTGCGGCGAAATAGCCTGGCGGAACACCGAGCTGGGCCGCGAGCCTGCTGACGGATGCGCCCGAGGGACGCGCCTGGCCGAGCTCGTACTGGGTGATCGCTGCCGGGGTGACGCCTACGATCGTCGCGAGCCGGTGCTTGGTCCAGCCGTTGCGGACCCGCGCGAGGGTGAGCCTGCGCGGCTCGAAAGCGCTGGCAACCGCCTCGGCGACCGCAGTCGCGGCGATCGGTGAGGCCGGCAGGCGCGCGGTACCAGCTGGATCGTCCTGCCCGCCGGCTCGTGCACGAGACGTCTTGCCCGCTGGCACTCGCTGCTCCTTTCCTGCGGCCGTCCCGCAGAGCCGTCGGCTGATCGCCGATGCTGGCGGATCCGGCAGGCGCCGGGCGGAAGGCCGGCGGTCCTCATCGCTACGGCCAGGCGAGCCTAGCCCGGCGCGCCTCTGTCCGTGCCGCTGTCATCTCCGTTATCCAGGTCGTGCCGGCCGGGATCGCCTGCTGCCGGCGGCGGTGCCGCGTCGTCGTCGGCGAACAGCCGGCCCGCGTCCAGGTGAGCGTCGGTGTCCAGGAGCTCCAAGCCAAATGGCGGAGGTGCCGCGATGTCGGAGATCCCGGCAAAGTCCAGGCTGTGACGGGGTGGTTCCTTGTCGTCCTCCACGCCTGGCAGCGCGAACACGCGGCCCTGCTCGGTGTCGAGTTCCTCGACCGGGCCGAGCCAGCCCAGCTTGCCATCGCCGTCGGTGTAGGGGCGGCCGAAGAACGCGCGTTCCAGCCCGGTCGCCCGGTTCCCGGCCCAGGCCAGGAACACGATCCTGGACAGCGGAATAGGCGGCAGGTCCGGGTAGTCCAGGACGCCCTGGCCGAGCGGGTCACGCTGGACCAGGTGGCTGCGCAGCCACCCAGGCCGCAACGTCAGCCCCTCGTCCGGGTCGGCTGCCGCCTCGCCGTACCGGTACACGTACAGGGCCGAGGAGCCGAACTCGATCAGGAACGGGGAGCCGAACTCGTCTTCAGGCCGGTGCACGCGCGCGTAGCGGACGCGGGCCTCAACCGCGGCGCCCAGCGTCGAGCACAGGCAGTAGTAACGGTCGGTGCCGTAGGTGTTGTTGTTCGTCCACGTCGCCAGCCGGTAGCGCCAGTTCGCCTGGGCGTGCGCGTGATGCAGGCACCGAACCCCGTAGGCCCGCATCACCCGGGCGGCCGGTTCTCCCAGCAGCCCGGCAAGCCAGTCACCCTCCTCCTCAGGCATTGCGGAAGCACTTGACATCCAGCGTCCTCTCAACGAACAGCGCTGGAATTCCAGCACGATGACCACATATTCTCACTTGATCTGAGAGCACCGTTGGAGCGCCGCGCCTTCGGCGTGTCGCGCCAGCTCACTGCCCGGGCGTGGCCCCCGGCATCTCGCCCACGGTTGCGGCCGGCGCGTCCGCCTGCCCGTCCGGCGGGATCCCAGGTCCACGAGCAGCAGGGACCCGGCGGCACCCCTATCCCTTACCAGGACGGCTGCGCCCAGCTCGGGGAGAGAACCAGGCGAAGGCCATGTAATCATACTTGTTAGTCTTGGTCTGGATGAATAAGGTTGGAAGGGTTGGCGTGATATACTGGTGTCATGAGTGACGAAGAGGAGTACCTGTCGGTCGCCGAGGCGGCGGACTACATCGGGGTGTCGGCCCAAACGCTGCGCCGGTGGGACCGGGATGGCCGGCTTCCCGCCATCCGCCGGCCTGGTAGCAGCTACCGCAACTACCGGCGGGCCGATCTTGAACCGTACCGGCTGGAATACCGCCGGGCGGCTGAAGCGGCCACCACCGGAGGCGAGGTCTTCACCACGGCGAGCGCCAACATCGAGTCGAACGACCAGCTCCGCGAGCCTCAGCGGGACTCCCACCGGGCCGTCCGCGAGCACTTCGCGGAGTCCGATGAGCCGGTCATCATTGTCATTCCGGTCGGGTGCGGAAAGACCGGCATCATCGCGACGCTGCCCTTCGGCATCGCCCAGGGCCGCGTCCTGGTGATCACACCCAACCTCACGATCCGCAAGGGCGTCACCGATGCCCTGGACATCTCCGGCCCGGAGTGCTTCTGGACCAAGACCCGGGTTCTAAGTGACTTCACGGCCGGCCCATGGATGGCAGTACTAGACGGACCCGCAGCGAACATCCACGACTGCATCGAGAGTCAGTTCGTGGTGACCAACATCCAGCAGCTCGCCAGCCAGGCCGACCGGTGGCTCCCCCAGTTCCCGCCCGACTTCTTCGACATGATCCTGGTCGACGAAGGACACCACGCCGCCGCCGACAGCTGGCAGAAGGTATTCCGCCGGTTCCCCAACGCCAAGGTCGTCAGCATGACCGCCACCCCGTTCCGCGCTGACGCCCGGCCGCTGCAAGGTTCGGTCATCTACAAGTACCCATTCGCCCGGGCCATGGTGAACGGGTTCATCAAGAACATCCAGTCCCGCTCCATCGCCCCCGATGAGCTTTATTTCACGTACCGGGGCGACATCCGCAGGCACACGCTGGAGGAGGTCCTGGTACTCCGCGAGGAGCAGTGGTTCCGGCGCGGCGTCGCCCTGTCCCCCGAGTGCAACCGGCACATCGTGGAAGCCAGCATCCAGCGGTGCAACGCAATGCGGGCAGAGAACGGCATCCAGCACCAGATCATCGCAGCCGCCTGCTCGATCGACCACGCCCGCCAGATCCGCACCCTCTATGAGCAGTGCGGCTACCGGGCTGCCGAGATCCACAGCGACATGGACCCCGACGAACAGGACGCGGTCCTGGAACGCCTGAGGCGGGGCCAGCTGGACTGCATCATCCAGGTCCAGATGCTCGGCGAGGGCTTCGACCACCCCCGGCTGAGCGTCGCCGCGATCTTCCGGCCTTTCCGCAGCCTGGCCCCCTACATCCAGTTCGTCGGCCGCGTGATGAGGGTCATCATCCAGGACGCGCCCGACAACCCCGACAACCGCGGCTACATCGTCAGCCACGTCGGCCTGAACAACGAGGAGCGCTGGGACGAGTTCCGCGAGCTCGACCTTGAGGACCAGGCACTCCTGCAGGAGTGGCTGCGCGGCCGGAGCAGCAACGGTAGCGACGGCGAGGGAGAAGGCGGCCCGCGGCCCCGCCGGTTCGACACCGCCGAACTGGTCAACAACGAGATCATCGGTCAGTTCATCGACCGGGAGTACCTCGACCCCGAAGATGACCGGATCCTCGATGAGCTACTTGCCAAGCCTGTCGCCGCCGGCCTGACCGTCGGCGACCTCGTGTCCCGCGAGCAACTCCGCGACCAGCTCCGCCGGCGACGTGACGCAGCACCGGCTGAGGTCCCGACCCCAATTCCCGTCTCCCCCCAGCGCCGCCGGCAAGCCGCCCGCGACCGCCTGGCAGACCGGACCGGGCCGGTCGTGAACCGCGTGCTAACTGACTTGCACCTCAGCCGCCCAGGCCGGGACGTTGCCCGCGCTGGCCTCGACGCGGGCGGCGGATCGAACGTGGAGGCCGTGACCATACTCCTCAACCGGGAGATCAGGGACTTCAACGACGGCAAGGACCGGAAGGACCTCACAGTCGAAGAAGCAGAAGCGGCATTCGCGAACCTCGACCAGCTCGCTGACACGGTCCGGGACCGGATCAGCACGACACTCGGAAGGACCAGCTGATGCCCAGAATCCGCAGCATCCTCGGAGCCTGCAGCATCGAAATAGCCCAGCACCGCCGGACCTGCCACCGAGACCGCGAGAATCACACCATCCTCAAGGGCACCCCCTGCCTGGTCATCAAGAATGCGACAGCTGGCCCGAAGAACTACTGCCCGCAATGCGCTCTCGCCATCCTGGACAAGGCGGCCGATGATCTTGCATCCTTGCGGGAACCCCTGGAGTAACCGCCCGCCTGATCACCTGCTGTCCACGACCTGAATGGCGCTTGCCACCCTCCGACAAGTCCGGGAAAGCATGGCGGGCCGACCGCGTCAGGCCATGGAATCTACCTGCCGTATACCTTCGGTGGCCCTCTCGTGTACCTGCCATGTGCCTGAAGGCAGTCGCGACGCCGTCACCGCTCTGCGCGGCGCCTGGCGATCTCGATCTGTCCTTCAATCACTAGCTGACCTGCTTGCGCCTCGCACTGCGCGCCAGTTCCCTTCCCGCCCGTCAAATATCCACCCTAACGGTTAGGGGGTCAGCACCAACTCAGCACGCTATCGGGAACTGACGGGAGCCAACCAGGAATAGCGGGCAAACAGCCAGCCGCCAGAAACCGGAGTTTACTGGCCCTTTCAAGATCCGCACCAGCGCCATGACCAGCGGTTATTACCGCACGTCAAGCCCGGTGACGGCCCTACCGATGATCATCCGCTGGATCTCCGACGTGCCCTCGAAAATCGTGAAGCTCGTGGAGGTACGGGCAGTTTCCGCAGGTAGATGGCGTGCTGGATGGGCGCTTGTCAGCACCAACTCAGCACCACGCTAGAGCCCGAGCGCGCTGCGACGTCGGCATAGACCACGCGAGCCTTGCCTCACCTGGAGGTGCATGACGCTTCGCCGGCATGCGCCCGGCCTTTCTGCGCCGCCCGAGCGCGCTCTTTCCCGACTCAGCCGCCCACCGAGGATGACTGCGAGGCTGAGCCGTCAGTTGTGGATGGGCCGGTTTCCGATGGCGCTGACCATGGCGGGGTCGCGGTGGTCGAAGAACAGGGTGGCGCCGGTGTCCATGGCGGCGATCCGGGCCATCTCGTCGCCGGTGAGTGTGACGTCGAAGACGTCGAGGTTCTGCGCCATCCGCTCGGGCCGGACCGACTTGGGGATGGCGGCGATGTTGCGCTGGGTGAGCCAGCGCAGCACGACCTGGGCGACGGACTTGCCGTGGGCGGCGCCGATCTGGGTCAGGGTGGGGTCGGAGAACAGGCTGTTGCGGCCCTCGGCGAACCCGCCCCACGACTCGTGCTGGACTCCGCGGTCGGCCATCAGGGCGTGATCGGCCTGGCGCTGGAAGTAGGGATGGGTCTCGATCTGGTTGACCGCCGGGGTGAACCCGGTGCGGTCAATCAGGTCGACGAGCCGGTCAGGGTAGAAGTTCGCGACACCGATGGCCCTGACCAGTCCCTGCCCGTTGAGGGCACGCATGGCGCGCCAGGAGCCGTAGTAGTCGCCGTAGGGCTGGTGGATCAGGTACAAGTCGAGGTAGTCCAGGCCAAGCCGGCGTAGCGAGGCGTTGAACGCCTTCCTGGTGTTGTCCTCGCCGGTGTCCTGCACCCACAGTTTCGTGGTGACGAACAGCTCGTCGCGGGCGATGCCGCTGGCGGCGATGGCCCGGCCGACGGCTTCCTCGTTGCCATAAGATGCGGCGGTGTCAAGCTGCCGGTAGCCGGCGGCCAGCGCGCCGGCGACCGCCTGCTCGGTCTCCTCCGCGGGAATCTGAAAGACACCGAAGCCGAGGATCGGCATCTCGACGCCATTGTTGAGGGTGACGGCAGGGACCTGAACAGACACGGTGCAAACCTTCTTCTCGCACACGATGGCGCCGGGTGACCCGCTACCAGGCGAGCCGGGCCGGGCAGGGTTGCCCTGGCACTGACTCTACGAAACCCGTTCTCGCCTGCGGGAGTGACGGCACTAGCCGGTAACCCGCACAGGCCAGCGGCTCATGGGGCTGCTGACCCCATGCGCGACGCGCACGGCGAGGTCACTCGACACCGTGTGGGTTGTTTTTCCGTATGGCGCGATCGCGGATGCTGGCCGCCGCCCGCCTGACGCTACCGTGTGCCTGCCGGGGTCATGTGCTTCCAGGCAGCACATGACAGCCCTGCATTTCTGGCGTCCATGCGGCCGGCACCACCCCGTACATACAGGTCAGTGGACTGGCACTGCGGGCGGCCGCGACCGTGGAACAGTTCCGAGACCCAGAAGTGGCCGCCACCGGACCGGCGCTGATGCTGGCGCCACAGCGCCGGTGGCTGGCGATGGCCGTTATAGCGGTGCGGGCGGCAGCGAACGCCGGAGTGGATAGGGTGCCTGTCGGTTGCAGCAGTTATCCGGGCTGCGGTCCCTGGCCCTGCGGCGCATCACCTGGCGGCGCATCACCACGCTGGGCGTCGGCGACCAGTAGCTCGGCCTGCGGGAGCGGCAGTCCGGTCGCTGCTGCGATCTGTTCGGGCGTGGCGCCGTGTTGCGCCAGGTGCAGGGCTGCCTGCCGCTGCAGGCTCGGGGCCTTGGCCGTGTCCGCAGTGGCCGGGTTGGTTCGCCCGGCAGCCCGCTGGCGCCGCCGAGAAGCCGTGAGCACGACCAGCCATATTGCGGCCGTCCAGGCCGTCAGCATGACGAGTGAGACGGCCAGGCGAGCGCCGGCCGGAACCAGGGCGAGCACGGCGACCTGGACGACCAGGGTGGCCGCTGCGCTCAGGCCTGCAGCTCGCCGGCCGGAGATCGGCCGGAGCGGGCGCTTGGTTTTCGTCATGGCACTCGTTTCCTGTCTCGCGGTCCTGTCAGTTACTCATCCGCCGCGGCGAGTGGCGCGGTCGTTTCGACGACGTTCCAGGTCACTGCGCTGACGCTGGGCTCGAGGCTGAGTCTGCTGACCGCGGCTTCGAGGGCGACGTCGTCGCGGCCGTAGCGCTGCAGTTCGGCGGTGACCTCGACTAGCCCGCCGCCGCCGTCGAGATCTTCGCTGCGAACCGCGCGGAGGAGGAAATCGTCTCTGGTGAGGGCCTGGACGGCGAGCGCCCGGATGTGCGCCTCGTCGGCGGACCGGCAGATGGCCCGGAACCGGTAGAGGGTCTCGAGCTCGGTCTCACTCCCGGCCGGCATCTTGTCGATCCGCCTCGCTACCGGGCGCAGGAGCAGGTGCGCGGCGACCACGAGTACCGCGCCGCCGATCGCTTGGATGATGTATCCGGCGCCCGCGAGGACGCCGACCGCCGCCGAGCACCAGATTGTCGCGGCAGTGTTGATGCCGCGGACGCTGATGCCGTCCCGCAGGATCACTCCGGCACCAAGGAACCCGATGCCGGAGACAACATAGGCAGCGATCCGGGTCGGGTCGACTCCCTGTATGGCGGTCAGCTGGACTGCGAGCAGTTCGAACAGCGCCGCGCCGAGCGCGACCAGGGCGTTCGTCCGCAGGCCCGCCATCCGCTGCCGCCATTGCCGTTCGAGGCCGACTAGTGCGCCCAGGGCGAGCGCGATGGCGGCGCGGCCGGCGAAGACACCGATGCTGCCGGCCGTGGTGGCGGCCAGGAAGCTGCTCATGGCGGTCCCGTCGGGTCGCGGCGATTTCAGGTGTGGGCGTCGCAGTGGACGCGTCCGGCCGCCGGGACCGCGGCGGCCACGGCCGCTTCTACCTGCCGGCTGACCTGGTCTGCTGCCGCGAGCGGCATGGATCCGTCTAGCCGGGTTTCCACTTCCAGCAGCAGCGTACGGCCCATCCAGCGGCCCCGTACTGCCGCGGACTGTATCCCCGGCACGGCTGATGCGGCCGCCTCGGCAGCGTCCAGGTCAGCGGGATCCATCGCGTCCATCAGCCGCGCGAGCATGTCCCTGGTGACCTCATAGCCGACATGGCAGATGAACACGGTGATCGCGAGACCGGCGACCGGGTCGCCCCACCGGTGCCCCGCGGCGACGAGGGCCAGCCCGGCCAGCGCGCCGAGGGAGGAGATCGCGTCCAGCCATGAGTGCCGGGCGTCGGCGATCAGGGTCAGCGAGCCGATCCGCCTGCCGACCCGGCGCTTGTACCAGGCGACTGCCTGGTTCCCGGCAACGCCCAGGGCGGCGCCGGCCATGCCGAGCCACACCTGCGTGGTGGTGCCGTGCCCGGTCAGCTTGCGGTAGCTCTCGTATCCGGCGATCAGCGCGCTGAGCCAGATGACCAGCGCGACGCCGAGCCCGGCCAGGTCTTCGGCCCGCTCATACCCGTAGGGGTGGCTGCGGGAGGCCGACCGCTTCGACACCCGGAAGCCGAGGAAGACCACGGCCGAGGTGGACACATCCGACAGGTTGTGGATCGCATCGCTGAGGAGCGCAACCGACCCGGTGATCACGGCGAGCATCAGCTCCGCCAGGCCGGTCAGCGCCAGCCCGGCCGCCGACAGCCCGACAGCCCTGTTGGCGTCGCGGCGGTCCGCGGCGTCGCGGTCGGCGCGCTGCGCCCGGACCGCGCCATCGGTGATCACTTGATGGTCTCCCTTCTCCGCCCCGTCCCTGAGCACTGAAATCCGCTGCCCGGTGCAGTGTACTGGATCGTATGAAGAGCTGCTCATACATGCATCAGTGGTAGGCTGCCGGGTTATGGGACACGGGGTCCGAGGCAGGGACACGCCGGCCGCCCGCATCGATGAGCAGACTGCCGCGCAGGTCGCCATGACGATGCAGGCCCTGGCCACGCCGAGCCGGCTGCGGATCCTGGGCCGCCTGCGCCAGGGCGCTGCCCCTGTCGGCGAGCTGGCCGCTGACATCGGGATGGAGCAGTCGGCGGTGTCTCACCAGCTGAGGATGCTGCGGCACCTCGGCCTGGTCGCCGGGCAGCGTTCCGGCCGGACCGTGGTCTACGCGCTTTTCGACAGTCACGTCGCGATGCTGCTGGACGAGGCCGTGTATCACGCCGAGCATCTGCGGCTCGGCGTCCGCGACGCACCCGGCGCTGCAAGCGAGGTGAGCTAGCACGTGTCGCTGTGAGCGGGGTCACCGGTGCCGCGGGTTGCCCGGAAGGCGGGTGAAAGGTACCCTGGCTGAGGTTTGATCAGGCACCTCGTTCGGTGAGGCGTCGGCATGAACACAGGCCACTGATCCGACGACGTCGAGAGACGCCCAGGGTCAGGACAGGTCTCCCCGGCTTAAGGGGTGACCCGAAGTGGCTGCACCTGAGGGTGCTACGTCGTGCCGTGCCAAAGCTCTGACGAGAAGGGGTGCAGAGCGGCGCGCTGCCGGACTTCTCCCCGTGTGCTCCAACGTGACACCCGCGCGTGTCGTGGCCGGAGGGAGGCGAGACATGGATAGCAGCAGTCCGGGTCATGAACGGGCCCGCATCCGAGCGTTCTCGTTTTCTTCCGGCACGCGGTAACCGCCCGCCCTGCGCGGCACCGCCGCACCACTACCTGGCCCTGCTGCCCTAGCGCAGCGCGGACGGATGCTGCGTGCCTCCCGACACATCCCCTGACCGGGGAGAGGGAGGTCCACCATGAGCACCGCACTGGAGTACCGGGCCGCGGTCCTTGACTCCGAGCACGTCGGCGACATCCGCGGCGCGCTGGGCACGATCCGGCTGGATGACACCGCGCCGCGCCGCGGCCTGAGCCGCAAGGCCAAGACGCTGCTGGCGATCCTGGGCCCGGGCCTGATCGTCATGGTCGGCGACAATGACGCCGGCGCGTTCGCCACCTACGGCCAGGCCGGTCAGAACTACGGCACGCACCTGCTGTGGACGCTGCTGCTGCTGGTCCCGGTCCTGTACGTCAACCAGGAGATGGTGCTGCGCCTCGGCGCGGTCACCGGAGTCGGGCACGCCCGGCTGATCCTGGAGCGCTTCGGCAAGTTCTGGGGCGCCTTCAGCGTGATCGACTTGTTCATCCTCAACGCCCTGACCCTGATTACCGAGTTCATCGGCATCACCCTGGCCGCCGGGTACCTCGGCCTGCCGAAGATCGCCGCCGTGGCGCTCGCCGCGCTGGTAATCACCGGTGCCGCGTTCACCGGCAGCTTCCGCCGGTTCGAGCGGATCGCCGTCACGTTCTGCGCCGGCTCGCTGCTGCTGATCCCGCTCTACTTCCTGTCCCACCCGGCCGCATCCCAGATGGCCCGCGGCTTCGCCGTCCCGCAGCTGCCCGGCGGCTCCGGGCAGCTGTCGGCGGTGATGCTGCTGATCATCGGGATCGTCGGCACCACCGTCGCGCCGTGGCAGCTGTTCTTCCAGCAGAGCTACGTCATCGACAAGCGGATCACCCCCCGGTTTATGCGGTATGAGAAGGCCGACCTGCGGATCGGCATCGTCATCGTGATCATCGGCGCCGCTGCCCTCATGGGCGCCACCGCCGTCGCGTTCGCCAGCACCCGCGGCCTGGGGCACTTCACCGACGCCGCCGGCATCGCCCGCGGCCTGCAGGCCCACGCCGGCCGGGCCGCAGGCGTCATCTTCGCGGTCGCGCTGCTGGACGCCTCCATCATCGGCGCGTTCGCCGTGTCGCTGTCCACCGCCTACGCGGTCAGCGACGTGTTCGGCCTGAACCACTCGCTGCACCGCGGCGTCAAGGGCGCCAAGGGCTTCTACGGCCTTTACGCCGGGCTCATCGCCGTCGCCGCGACCATCGTGCTCCTGCCCGGCTCCCCGCTCGGCCTGCTCACCGAAGGAGTCCAGGTCCTGGCCGGGGTGCTGCTGCCCAGCGCCAGCGTGTTCCTGCTGCTGCTGTGCAACGACCGGGACGTCCTCGGCCCGTGGGTGAACGGCCGCAAGACCAACCTGTTCACCGCCGCCGTCGTCGCGATCCTCGTGACGTTGTCGGTTATCCTCACCGCCTCGGTCCTGTTCCCCGCCATCACTGCCCACCAGATCCTGGACATCGTCGCCTGCTGTGGTGCCGCCAGCCTGATCGCGGCCGGGTACGCCTCAGTCCGGCGGCTGCGCAACGCAGCCCCGGCGGCCGCTCCGGTGGACCGGTCCGGCCAGGAGACCTGGCGGATGCCGCCACTCAACCTGCTGCACCGCCCGGTCATGTCCGCCGGCCGCAAGGTCGGCATGTCCGCGCTGCGGCTCTACCTCGCGGTAGCGATGATCCTGGTCATCATCAAGATTGCCCAGCTTGCCATCGGGCACTGAGTCCGGGTCTCAGCCGCCGCCCAGCTGCACGGCCTTGACGATGAGGAGCAAGACCGAGATCACCAGGTAGCCGCGCAGCATCGTCATGCCGAGCTTGGTTCCCGGCGACCAGGCGACCGGCTTGAGCAGCGCAAGCTGGGGCATCCGCCAGCTCTGCCGCTGGGCCTGGGACATGATCGTGCGGGGGTGCGGCGGCGGCTGCGGCCGCCGGGAGCGGGTGAGCCACAGCCAGCCGCCGACCGCTGCCGCCCCGGCGACCAGCAGCGCTGACAGCCCGGTCGCGACCCAGGCTGAGTTGAGGCCGGGGAACAGCGTCGTCACGACCAGGGTGCCCGAGAGTGTCAGCAGCACCCCGATGATCACGCTGGCGAGGATGTTCAGCCAGCGGTGGTTCATCCACGGGCCCAGGACCTCCGGGTCGTTGCACAGCAGCAGCAGGAACACGCTGGCGCTGGGCAGCAGCACGCCGGCCAGGGCCTGCACGGCGGTGGTGAGCAGCCCGAGCGGCGCGCCAGGAATCAGCACCACGCCCGCGGCCACCGCGATCATCGCGCTGTAGCTGGCGTAGAACGGCCTGGCCTCACCGAACTTACGGTGCAGCGAGTGCTTCAGGCCGAACACGTCGCCGAACGCGTAGCTGGTGGCCAGGGTAACGGCCGCAGCTCCGATGATGCTCGCGTCCAGCAACACGATCGCGAACAGCGCCCCGAGCACCCTGTCATGTGCGCCCAGCGCATCGGCCACGCCCAGTGCACTGGTGAAGTGCCCGGCCAGGCTGGTGCCCCGGACCGCGTAAACGGCCACGATCAGGATCGCCGCGGCGCCGGTGACCACGATCAGCGACCCGAGCGAGGTGTCCGCCCGCTCGTAGGAGATGAACCGGGGCGTGATCCGCTTGTCGATGACGTTGGACTGCTGGAAAAATAGCTGCCAGGGCGCGACGGTGGTGCCAACGATCGCGATGATCAGCAGGATCGCCGCGGAGCTGACTCCGCCCTCGATGCCCGGCACGACAAAGTGGTATCCGATCGATCCGAAGTGAGGGCGGGAGAGCAGCAGCAGCGGGAGCAGCACCACGCTGGCGGCGATGAACAGGAACATCGCTCGTTCCCAGCGGCGGAAGCTGCCGCTTACCGTGATCCCGACAAGGACCAGCGCACCGATCGGCACCGACACATACGAGCTGACACCGAAGTAGCGCAGCGCCAGCGAGACTCCGATGAACTCGGTGACGATCGTCAGGAAGTTCAGCAGGAACAGGTCCCCGACGCTGAACGCACCCCAGAACTTCCCGAACCGCTCGATGATCAGCCGGGCATGCCCGACTCCGGTGACCGCGCCCAGCCGGACCACCATCTCCTGGTTCACGATCAGCACCGGGATGAGCAGCAGCAGAACCCACAGCAGGCTGTAACCGTAGTCCTGCCCAGCCTGCGCGTAGGTGGATACCCCGCCGGCGTCGTTGTCACCGACCATCACGATCAGCCCCGGGCCGACGATCGCCAGGAACGTGACCAGGCGCCGGCGCCAGCCGCTGCCCGCGAGCTCCTCACCGAGCCGGATCCGGCCCAGCGCGCCCTCGATGTCGCCCACGTGCGCGTTGTCCAGCACCGCGCCCGGAGCTGTCAGGCTGTGCCCGGGAACGCGCAGCTTGCCCGGATCACCAGGAACCGGCGCGGGCTCGGGCTCGCTGCTGTCGGTCACGATGAATCCCCGTGATGGGCGTCCGGAGGCTGCGCTGCCTCTCGGCGCCGCCAGTCAGCCGGGAGGGTGGCCTCCAGCACGTCATCAACGGTGATGATGCCGATCATCTTCCGCCGCTCGTCAACGACCGGGACGGTGATCAGGTTGTAGTCACTCATCAGCACCGCGACGTCCACCACGTCGGTACCTGCACCCACCCGCACCGGGTCATCGTCGTAGATCTCGCTCAGCAGCGCCGACTGCTCCGCCTGCAGCAGCGCAACCACCCGGACAACCCCGCACAGCCGCCCGCTCTCGTCCAGGACATGGACGCTGGTCAGCGCCTCAGGCTGCAGTGCGGGAGAGCTGGCAATAGCAGCGAGCGCCTCATGCACTCGGGCCTGTTCTGGCACCGTGACAAAGTCGACTCCCATCAGGCCGCCCGCGCTCGCGGGATTGAAACCCATCAGCGTCAGGACCTTGGTGCGCTGGCCCGCCGGCAGCAAGTCCAGGACCGGCTGGCGGCGGGACTGCGGCAGCTCAGCGACCGCGTCGGCGGCGTCATCCGCGCGCATCCTGCCCAGGACCGCGGCAATGTCAGCGTCAGTTCTGGCGCCTAGCAGCCGCGTTGCCAGGTTCTCGTCAAGCTCCTCGAAAACATCCGCCTCCAGCTCAGGATCCGCATGGACGTGGTCTAGGATCTCCGATTCCTCCTCCTTAGACGCCTCCTCCAGCAGGTCAGCGATCTGGGCGGGCTTAAGCCGGCGGATGCGCGCGAACGGGCCCCGCAGCAGCGCACTGCCCGAATGGCCTATCAGCGGCTCGAACTTGCCCCAGTCGCGGAAAGACTGCCCGCTGACCTGTCCGGCACCGGCGCCGCGGCCGCCGAAGAACCGCCTGGGCCTGCGGCGTGTATCGACACCTGCCAGCACCCAATCCTCGTCTCGCTGCTCAAGCTCAAGGTCGACGGCCTTGACCAGGCGCGCGCTTTCCACATCGATAAGGCGGTGTCCGAGCACGTCTGCCTTGAGCAATACCTCACCGGTACGGCGGTCGAACCTACGCAGGTCGAGCACGTTGCTGGTGAGCCTGAGCACCGCGCCGTCGACCGCGCTGGCCTGCTCAACCGGCACGTACACCTCACGACCGCCGACCGCTGCGACCAGGCCGGTTACGAGCGGAAGCTGGTCCCCGCGCCACCTCACGATCACATCAGACAGCCGCCCGATCGACTCGCCTTCCCTGTCCGTGAGCGGGCGCTTCAGCAACTCCGACAGGCACAGCGTGCGGGGTCTGGCCGGCCGAGGCGCCGGAGCTGATTCTGTCGTCATACAGTCGCCTCTCTGCCCCAATCGGCCCCCACCGAATTAGCGCCCTGTCAGCGGGCTAACCCTGAATCATCGTGGCACGCGCCGGTTAACGAAAGGCAAACCGCGCGTGGCCCAGGACTGCAGCTCCACCACACCCAGAGACCGCGGCGCTGTGCCCTCGAAAATTGTGAAGCTCGTGAAGGTGCGGGCAGTTTTCGCAGGTAGATGGCCTGATAGCTCAGCGCATGTCAGCACGAACTCAGCACGCCTATCGCGGCTGTCCGGCGCGGAGCGCTGGGCCCCCCCGACCCTGCGGGCTGAACAGCAGCTCCAGTCAGCAACGAGTTAGGAGACTCATCGTGCAGGGCTGCAGGCGTCATCAGGGTCAGCTGACCGCTATGCGGATACGGCGGCCGAATCTGGCAGCCTTCTTCTCGGTGACCGGTCCTCCTCCAGGGAGATGTGCTCTCCCGTTGAAGTGCATAGTGGCGACGTTACGACCGCGACTGCTGCGAAGCCAGTGACTCCGGCAATTGCGAGCAGCGGATCTTTTCATTGGCAAAGATGATCAGCTGACTGGCATCTGATGCCGCCGTCGGGCGGCCGCGAGGCCGCAAACGCCCAGGTCAGCGGTCATGACCTTGCCTCCGGGCCTCTGGGACGCTCGATCTCATATGCCCGGGCGATGGGTCTTCGCCGTGTGGGGTGAGGCGCCGTCCCATCCTCGTGACTGCCTACGACGCTGCCCGAGAGGATTCGGTCTGTCGCCCGTTCTTGGTGTCCGGGGGCGGAGGACCGTGTTACTGCCTGGCCATCACCTCAAGGTCAAGGGAGGCAGCCCATTCAGCGTGATCGACAGCACCACGTAGCCAACGATGCTGGCTAGGCTTACGAGCAGCACGAACAGCAGCACGAGCCGCCGAATTCTAGTTGCCCGTCGTCGGTGTCGTGTGCGTGATTGGGCGTGGTTCACGGGCAGTTGCTCCCCCATTTGTCAGGGTCTCCCCGGCTCAGATTGTGTACCAAATCCTCGTGGGGCTTGCGCGGAGGGAGCCGAGGTGCGTCGGAGTCAACTGAGCCGGTCCGGTTCGGAAAGCTTCCGATCGTGCCGCATAGGCGAGATGAAGTCGGCGAATCGAAGGAGAGGGAGAGAGATGTTGACGCGGAAGTTCGGGGACGTGGTCACGGCGCAGTATGCGGACCCATGAGCCGAACTGATGAGCGCCGACGGTGGCGCAATCTGGAAGCTGACGCCGAGGCGGAAGCGTCCAAGCACCCTTTGACACCGGCCCAACGGGATCAGATCCGGGAGGCGCTGGACCGGGCTCGGAAGAACCTCGGCGGCGAAGACGTCCGTAGCCACCGGGTGGGCTTCGACGTCGATAAATGGCCCGACGTTCTGGCGTTGCCCGCACCGGCGCTCGAGTCCAAGCACCTCAGCCGGGGCGATGGCTTCGACATTGCACGCGAGGCCGTGACCTCTGCCACGAATTGGCAGCTCTTCTGTATGTCGTTCGTCTTCGGCTATGGAATGTACGGCGTCGGCCCGACCCGCCTGCAGCGGATCCTGAAACGCACTGCACAGCAACAACTGTGCGATGTCATTGGCGAGGCACGGAAACGACTCCACCACGACGGACCCCTCAGTTCCTACGACTATCTCCGAGGCAGCGATACGCACCGCACGGTGCCGTTCTGGGGACCAGCCTTCTTCACTAAGCTGCTGTATTTCGCCGCCGGCGAATCCGGCGGCGCGTTGATTCTTGACAACCAGACGGCATGGATCGTAGCGAGACTCAGCAGCATGAACCACCTGGTGAGTACACGCGGCCGGAGTGAATGCTGGACGGTCTGGCGCTACGCGGTGTACTTGGCTTGGATACGCATGGTGGCGACGCAGTTGCAGGTGCAGCCCGACTTCCTTGAGTACGCGCTGTTCAGCGAGGCCAAGCGAAGAAGACGCCGACCGCGCCTTAGGCGGACGGGTCTGGCGACGTGAGCCGGAGCTCCTGACTCTTGATGGCTTTCGTGACCTCGCCGTCGCTGAGGCTGCTGCATCTATGCGGCAGCTGCCGTGTCGTTAGCGTCCACCGCTTCGTCCAGCAGCGCGTCGACCTTGTCGTAGTCGACAGACCAGCCAAAGTATGGGGCGGCGTGCTTCAACAACTGCAGTTGAGCGATGACAGAGGCGGACGTGATCAACTCGCTGATTGGCCCGGGCTGCAAGCGTGTGCGGAAGTCGGCCCGATCTTCGCTGGCGAAACTGACGTGCAGTCCTGCTCCGGCCAGGCTTGACTCTGCCATCGCCTGGGCCAGTCGCATCTCCGCTGCAAGTGTGTGCCAGATCGCCGTGCCCTCGCGCGGCGGTAGGGTCTCGGGAATCCGCACATCGGCACTGGATGCCTGCTGGATGAGGCTTTCCCTGGCAGCTGATGCTCCAGTCGCGGGAACCGCTGGAGAGCCATCACGAAGAGTGTCGAGGGCGAGGCGGACTACAAGCCCAAGGGTTCCGGCATCGGCGATCTGCTCGAAGCGGGCAGTGATGATGACAAGCTCGTGGAGCAGCGGCAGGGCCTCGACGGGCTGTCCGGCGGCAATCAGGGCTTGGATGGCCTGGTAGAAGGCGACGCCCTGACCAAAGAGGTTGAAGGCCAGGATTCTAGGGAACTCCTGCGCGGTGCTGGTGCCGCTCGCTGTGGCGGCGTCCACTAGCGGCATCACGTCGCCGGCGAAGTCGCGCCTGACCACCTGCAAGCCTTCAGCGCCTGCAGACAGCTCCCGCGCCGCCCAGGCGGCCGGTTCGCCATTTCGGGGACCTCCGATCTGATCGATGCTCGGCGCGGGGTTCAACCCGCCGTAGATGGCGTACCCCCGGCCTTCAAATCGGAGGCCATCGGCGAACTGAACTGTGATCGTTTCCACCGGATCGAAGGTCAGCTTGTCTCCGTCAAGCCTGCAGGCCCGGATGTCGGAGCGCCACCTCAGAGCCGGGAACAGCTCGCCCGAACTGCCCAGGTTGCCTGGGTCAGACGGCTGGTCGCTGACGATGTAGCCGGCTATCTGCTTGTAGAAAGGCGAAACGTCGATGGGCGCCTTGGCCATGATGGCGTCGGAAGAGGCCGGATCCAGAGCGGGAACGAGCGTCAGCATCGCTGAGCGGACGAGATCGAATAGTTGCGTGGTGACCGTGTCAGCTGCTTGCCGCACGTTCCCGAGGTCAGCTGTGCCGTGCTCGAACTCGTCACTGGCATTTCTGGCGGCATCGTAGATGGCCTTGTCGCCCTCAAAAATGTACTCGCGGCGCGCGAAGGCCCCGGCCATCATCTTCCAGTTGGGCTTCGTTACGTCCACGCCCAGAAGCTGGGCGTGCTCCTCTTCCGTCACGTCAAGACGTGCCTGGTGCATGCGCTGCACGGCTTTGGTCAGCACCTCGCATGCGATGTACAAATGCGCCAGGACCAGTACCCGTGATCCGTTGTTCCAATAGCGCAATGCCGCCTGATACTGGGCGAGTGCGCGGAACAGGCGCGGGGCCTCGGGACTGGCATAGGCGGCCTGACCGAACGCAAGCAGGCCCTCAACGTCGATCCATCGGCCTGGCCGCGGATGACCGGCCTCATCGGGCAGGAACACCTCCGTGAACTCGCGACGTGCCAGTCCTGGCGTTGAGTTGAATGCCACATGCAGCGCAGGTGGCTCCACGACCGCATTTGCGCAGAAGCTCACGATGATGGCGAGAGTCGAAGCGAGTGCACTGGCGCCGCCGACTGCAGCATCGATGTCCGCAGCGTGCAGAGTGATGGCCATCCACAGTTCCCGCGGGATCGGCGCCTCAAGGCCAAGGTCCTCCCAGCGGGTTGAGATACGGACATCTGCGTGGCCGCCACGGCCATCGGGAACCCTGAGATCGATGTAGTTGCCCAGCCGGACTCGGCAGCCCGAGCGACTCCTCAGCACCACCGTGTATCGCGAGTCGGCGACAGGTTCAGACATGCCGCCAGGCTGCCAGGATTCGCGCAGCCCCGAAACTCTGGCAGCCAACTCGGCGGACTGACTGAAGCGTGCGACGACCGGCGGCGGTGACATCTGGGCAGCGGCTCTTGTTCAGCGCCGCTGGAGCCAGCGGATCGAGCCTGTTGCACCGGGTAACGCGGATCTAGTTCGTTCCGTCGGGAGCCGAGCTCGCCTTGTCGCGCTCTTCTCTCAGGCGGGCAGCGGCATGCTCCGCCTGTGCGAGCTGGTCCCGCAGTCTGGTGATGTTGGCTTCAGCGGCATTGAGCCGTCGGGTCAGGGTGCGGCGTGAAGGCGGCTGCGGCGACTCCTCCGGCTTGGCGTGCGGCTTTGGTTTCGCTAGCTGCCCGACCGGCCGACAACCGACAACCCGGCGCATGTAGACGCAGTAACGGCACTCCTCACGCGACTGCGGTTCGGTACTGCGCATGACGAGCATCCGCTCAAGCGCCTTCTTCGTCTTGGCGTCGAGGTCCTCCGACACTAGGTCGCGGCTGATCTTTGCCACCAAGTCGGCCTGCTCCGCGTAGCCCTGCTCGGGCCGCCAGTTAACCTCGCTCATGGCGTGATACTCGTAGTGGCCGCATGAGAGCTTGACGACCCAGCTGGCGTAGGGGCCTAGTTCCTTCCCCAGGTACTCCGAGTAGTGCCCTGGCCGCTGCGTGCGCTCTACCCACTCAGTTATCTCGCGCACGGGCAGGTCATCACGATGCCCGGCACACCAGGCATAGCCGTTGTCCCAGTTCGAGTACTTCCAGCTAACGCCCCAGCTGAACAGCAGGAGGTTCTCCTTGCTGGCGCCGCTCTTGCCGCTCTCGAGGAACCGCTCGAAGACACAGTCAGCCGGGGACAGCTCTTCCATCTGGACGTGGGCAGCCTGGTGCCCGCTCGTCACTGCGTCGGTCACGCAGCCGCAGTCCAGTTCGATCAGCCACCGGAAGCACTGTTCCGGTGCGTCGCGCCGCTCGATGAAGTCCCGGCTCGAAAAGTTGTAGCGCAGCAGGTCTTCGTAATACGGCTTGTAGAGCCGGAGCACTCCAGTCGAAGGCCTCGGCTTCGCTTCAATCAGGGCCGGGCTGAGCCCCGGTTCGCTTGCAGCCGCGGTCATCTCGTAGCCAACCTCCCCAGGCCGGGTTCCCGGCTAGCGCCGCGCAGAACAAGCCAAGCGAAACGCGCCCGCCCTCGCGCAGGCGCACGCTAGCGAACAAGGCTGTCACCTCGTCGCGACACGCCGGCGGATTAAGCCTCCAACTGCTGCGCGGAAGTAAAGCATAGACTTCCGTCTCTGCAGCAAGCTGTAAAGTTAGACGGGCCACTGACGTGACTGAACTGAAGCCGTCGCCGCAGGCACAGGAGTGCTTCGGCGCCAACCCGGCTGAGCTGCTGGGTGCGGTCAGCAGGGCGATTTACCAGGCGCACGGCCAGGCGCTGGATGCGCACGTGAGCGGCGGGCTTCGTTCCAACGACACCTATGGCGCGACCCTGCACGTCGCGCAGTACGAGCAGTTGGTCGATATGACCCGCGACATAACCGGTGTCTCGATCCGCCGACCGGTAGATGTCAGCTGCCGGTTCGAGCTGGTGGTGCTGGACGAGCAGATGGTGGTCTTGTACCCGTGGCGTTATGCCGTTGACCGGGCAACCCGCCGCGAAGATGCCCGCATGCGGCCGCCGGTCTCCGAGCTGCGTAAGACTCTGCTGTCGCTGACGGCGAACACGATCTCCAGGCAGTTGACGTTCGAGCATGCTGCCCTGAGCGCGGAGGAGCTGGATGCCCAGTTCGCCGAGGAAGAACTCGTCCTGACGCAACTGCGGGAGTTTGGGCAGGTGGTCATCATCGGGTTCGCCAGCAGCCCGGATGGCCTGTTCGACCTCGGCTGGGGCATCGCCGAGCTGGTCGACCAGGACAGGGGCACGGTGAAGTGGTCCTACTGGGAGCAGCTGCCACCGCCCGAAGCGGGAAGCGATGCCTTCTCACCGGCAATCCGTTCGCCGCTGGCACAGCGTGACGGCGACCGGGCCAGCCGCTTCGACTCCGCCGCGGCCGATGATGACTTCGGTCTGAGCCCACGGCTGCCGCTTGCCGAGCCGCCGATTAGCGAACCGGAAGCACCGCCGCAACCCACCGCCAGCAGCAAACCTGAAGATTGACGGCAGTGCAATGACTGATCTCCCTCCCGCCAACGTGCGCCGAGCCAGTCAGCCTCAGGCGAGCACCGGCTCCGTTCTGGTGTCCGTAGCCGCCGCCTTCGATCCGGACCGCCTGACGCAGGCCCGTCGACTGGCTGGTCTCACGAAACGCGCCGTTGCCGAGCAACTTGGCGTCTCGGCTGTTGCCGTTGGCCAGTGGGAAGCCGGCACGCACCCGCCGCGGCCTGATCACATCGGGGTGCTGGCCGAAGTGCTCGACGTGCCGCCAAGCTTCCTGGCGGCCGGCCGGCCGTACGCGCGCCTGGATGACTCAGCTGCGCACTTCCGCAGCTTGAGGCATACCCCGGCCCACCAGCGGGCCAAGGCCATCGCCTTTGCCGAGCAGGTGTGGGAACTGGTGTATGCGCTGGAGAGGCGGGTGCAGTTGCCGCCAGTGGACCTGCCGGGTTTCTCGGCCGGCGAGGTGTCGAAGGGAGCGGTCGGCGGCGACCCGCTTCAGGCTGCCCAGACGCTGCGCCGTCACTGGAGGCTCGGCACCGAGCCGATCCCCCGGATGGTGCGGGTTATGGAGGCGCACGGCATCATCGTGACGCTGGTGCCGTTTGCCGGCAACGCGACAGCCACCGTGGACGCGTTCTCCACCTCACACCTGCCGCGCCCGATCGTTGTGCTGACGCCCGACCGCGCCAACGATGTGTACCGGCACAGATTTACTGCCGCGCACGAATTGGCCCACTTGCTCTTGCATGGTGATGCCGTTCCCGGTGACCTGCTCCAGGAGAAGGAGGCTGACGCCTTCGCCGCGGAGTTCCTGACGCCGGGCGCCGTCATCCGGCCGCAACTGCCGACCCGCATGGACTTGAAGGCGCTGGAGCGGCTTGGCCAGCAGTGGGGCGTTTCCGTAGATTCGCTGGTGTACCGCTGCCGCGAGGTCGGCACGGTCTCCGACCCGGCCTACCGGCGCGCGTACCAGCGCTTGGCCCAGCTGCGTAACCTGGGCCTCTTCCAGGCGGAGCCGGTCGACAAGTATCCCGGCGAGGTACCGGCGCTGATAACCCGCGCCTACGCCCTTGCCGAAGAACACGGACTGACCATGCCCGCGCTCGCGCAGGAGCTGAGTTACCGATTGCCCCGGCTGCGGCTGCTGCTGGGTCAAGAAACGGCCGACATCCGGCCGCAGCTACGGCTGGTTTAGCAGGCAGACGCCCGCCGTCAGAGCCGACGGCTACGGCAGGCTACGTGCGAGAAGGCCTGTTAGGGCGACCAGAGTTGGCGTCAGAGCAACGACCCAGCATCATGGCAGCCGTCTCTCAGTTTCTGTTCGCTGCCTGGAGCGCGGATGGAAGCTATGTCCCGGCGTTATTGAGCTTCTCGCTTAGATCCACAACGGCTCGTTCGCTGGCTTGGATGGCAGCACGCTGGCGGTCGAGCTTCGCCTTCGCGGCTGCAAGGGCGGCGGCCAGTCGATCTTCGGTCGCCTGACCGGGCTTGCCGGCCGGCCCTGTCCGTTCGGAGGTGACGACGCCGCGGCGGCTACCGCACTCCGGGCAGTCGGTGACCCCAATGGCGTAGCGGTCGTGATCGCGATGCTGGGTGCGGCGGACGACGTGCCCGCAGGTGAGTGTCAGGTCCCAGGCATCCAGGTCCTCGGTGCGCGCGGGGGCGGCGGACAGGATCTGGGCTATCTGCTTGACCTGCCGGTCACTGAGCGGCGGCGGCGGGCAGCAGTACCCGCAATGCGTGGACTGGTGGCCCGCCATGCTCCACCGGTGGGACCGGCAATCACGATGGCGTTCCCGGAACCGCGCATCGGCCTGTTCGTAGTCGCCGCGCCGCTCTGGGGTGAGCTGGTTCAGCGGAGGCCAGTCTCCTAGCCCGTCCAGGAGGGGCAGGCCACACCCCCGGCATGGCTCGCCCGCCTCCAGCTCAGCCCGGCTCAGGTAGGCGGCGTCACGCTGCCATTGTCGCCGCCGCTCCTCCATGCGCCGGTCATCCTGTTCCGCCGCTTCCGCCGCGCGCCGGGCTCGCAGCAGCGCCATGTGCTCACGCTGCTCGCCGGTCCGCTGAGCCATGGATCTATACCTCCCGTGCTCCGTACACGCGGCGACCGTCCACTCGAATGCGCTGTCCGTGTTCCGCTAGCACGGTGCGTGTGCCGCGCCGTGAACTAGTCTCCGCCTGCAACTCGGCTCTGCGCGGTCGATCGCGGACCGATGCGCAGACCGTGACTAGCTGGCGAGACTCACCCGAACACCACGCGGGTGACGAGCCTGCATAGCCTTTTGGAGCGGGCGACGCATGGCTGTGCGGGCACCGCCCGGTTAGGCGGACGATGCTGACCGACCGACTGCCTCGGTGGATCCTGGCAGGGACGGCCAATGCGCTGCTCGCGGTCAGGAGTCCGGCCCGTACGGGCTCCATCCATACAGGAACGGCCTGAGCTCTTCCATGGACGGCGTTAGCTCGGGTGGCATCACAAGCGAGCTAGCAAGCGGGTCGATGGCCTTGTGGTACTGGGAGACCCAGGTCAGCCAGTTCTCGGCCGCCGCCCGGTCGTTCTTGTTCGTGATGGTGCCGGTGTTCTCGCGCATGGCAGACAGGTAGCGGCCCAGGTCGTTTGCCAGCCGCCATGCTTCCAGCTGCCGGGTTAGTTCCTCAATCCTGGTTGCTTCATGGAACTCGTGCCGCGCCTGTTCCATGGCCCGTTCCCAGCGGCGCCGTTTCTGCTCGGCCTGCCGTTGCTCCTGGACGCGGTGGTGGGCATCTTCCCGTGCCCGGATCTCCAGTTCGCGAAGCAGCGCGGGAAGCTGATCTTCCAGGCTGGTCTTGCCGGTGTCCTTGAACTCAGCTGGCCGGCTGTCGCGCCGGTAGCCGCTTCCGATCGTGAGCTGCAGGATCCCGGTCGGGACGAACTCAGCATGCCGGACCGCCTGCCAGCGGGGCAGCGTCCGATGGGCCGTGAACGGAAGCGATGCACCGCCTTGGCGGCCGTGTTCACGGAGGCGGATCTGATAGGTGAATCCGTCGATGGCGATGCGGATCTGGCCGTCCTTGAGCGACCCGCGGAAGTCCGAGTTGTACTGCGGCTGACGCCGTTCAGCGCCGACGACGGTGTAACCGCGGCGCGCGGCTTCGCTCGCCAGG
>Ga0335075_10003248_pt1 | contig 25838 bp, 20 predicted proteins | sample Lox_Sample_24_FD_206723 | JGI IMG/M metagenome (GOLD analysis project Ga0335075, IMG submission 206723) | Soil microbial communities from Loxahatchee National Wildlife Refuge, Florida, United States - Lox_Sample_2.4 | ecosystem: Environmental > Terrestrial > Soil > Wetlands | place: USA...
GAAAATTTTTCGGCCAGCCGGGTGAAAACTGGCCGCTAACGCCCGGTGCGGTGCCTTGCCCGGCTAACGGGACCGGCCCCGGAGGACCGCTCCCAGGTCGTAGCGGTCTTAACGGGCGAGCCAGTTGGAAATGGAAGCACTGGCCGACCGGCTCGAACCCATCCGTGCGGAGTTACTGCGGGCAGAGCAGCAGTAGCCACGCACAGAGGCCGGAGCGGACGCTGACGTGCCGCGAGAAGTGTCAGAGTCTCGATCTACTATTCGATTATGAGAGACAAACTGGCACTTCAGGAACTACGTGACCAGGCGATCGCGCTCCGCCGCGCGGGCAAGTCCCGTCGCGAGATCAAGGAAGTTCTTGGCGTCGGGAACTCGGCGCTCAACCCGGCGCTGCGCGGCGAACCTCCGCCGCTGTGGACGTTACGGCCCCGAGCCAAGGACGAACTGCACGCCAGGGCACGCGAGATGCGCGCCGCGGGTGCGACCTACGACGAGATCGCGGCTGAGCTCGGTGTCTCGAAGAGCTCGGTCTCGCTCTGGGTGCGTGACATGCCGCGCTGCGGACGGATCAGCTATGAGGAATTCCGCAAGCGCAACGCCGAGGGCGTGTCCAGGTACTGGGCGACCGAGCACGCCCGGCGCGAGGCCCAGCGGCAGGACATCAGCGACCGTGCTGCCGCCGAGATCGGCACACTCAGCGACCGGGAGGTCCTTATCGCCGGAGCGATCGCCTACTGGTGCGAGGGTGCTAAGCGTAAGCCTTACGCTGACCGCAACCGCGTGACGTTCATAAACAGTGACCCAGGGCTCATAAACCTCTTCCTGCGGTTCCTGGCGCTGAACGGAATATCCGATGACCGGCTCATCTGCCGTGTGCACATCCACGAGAGCGCCGACGTCGCGGCCGCCCAGCTGCCTGGTTATCAACGTACGCCGAAGCGTCCGGCTCTACCGCCAGATCGAAGGCTGGGCATCCGCCACGATGGCGGTCTATCTATCCGATTCGGAACGGTCTGCGAACATTGCTCCCGCGTGAGGATTTGAACCTCAATTGTTCGGACCAAAACCGAATGTCCTGCCAGGTTAGACGACGCGGGAAGGTCGGATCCTGCCCCAGAGAATACCGGGATTGGTGCGCCGAGCGCCGCTCAGATTCCGTCGGCGAGAGTGTGGAAGCCCGTCGCGCGTCGGCCAATGGGAAGCGGGCGGACCGGTGCGGACGGCCCGTTCTGGGGCCGCTAAGCCCTTTGCCCGACTTGCATGAGTTATCCCTGTCAGCCGGATGCTGACGATAACGATGGTTCTGCGGTGGTTGATCGGGAGCCTGGCAGCCGGGTATCGGGGGTATAGCTGACGTGCGGCCGGCGGCAGATTTGAGTTTGTGGCACGATCGTAAGCAAGTGCCGCACGAGGTGCGATGAGGCACCCAGGCTGCCCGAACGTAGGTAAGCGGCCGGTATCCTGCGCATGTCGGGAGAGTGACATCTTGGCTGCGCTGCTGCAGTTGGCAGCGCCATCCCGTAGGGCGAGGGTCCGAGCAGCCGCTGTCCGAGAGCGACCAGTTCGAGAGCGATACAGAGGAGCCGAGCCGAGTGACTGTTCACGGTCCGGCCGCCGTCATCGTCCTGGCGGCAGGCGAGGGCACCCGGATGCGAACAGCCACACCCAAGATGCTCCACGAGGTGTGCGGCCGCCCGATGCTTGGCCATGTGCTGGACGTCGCGCGGCAGCTCGGGCCGGAACGCCTGGTCCTCGTGGTCAGCGACCTGCGAGGCCAGGTCGCCGGGTACGCGCGCGAGCACTATCCCGAGGCCACCCTGGTGGTGCAGGAGCGCCGCGGCTCATGGGGCACCGGGCACGCGGTGCGGACCGTTATCGAGACCCTCGGCGTGATCCACGGCACCGTCATTGTCCTGTTCTCCGATACACCCATGCTGCGGGCTGAGACGCTCGGCAGCCTGACCGCCGAGCATGAGGCCGCTGGCGCAGCCGTTACGGTGCTGACCGCGCAGGCGCCGGACCCGACCGGCTATGGCCGGATCCAGCGGGATAGCACTGGCCGCATTTCCGGCATTGTCGAGGAGGCCGACGCCACGCCGGAGCAGCGCGCCATCACGGAGATCAGCTCGGGCATGTTCGCGTTCGACGGCGATCTGCTGGCCGACGCGGTGAAGCGGGTGCCCGCGGCTAAGGCCACTGGCGAGGAGTACCTGACTGAGGTGCCAGCCATCCTGCGCGGTGACGGACACCTGGTCACGAGCGCTTTCTGCTCGGATTTTGATGAGATCCAGGGCGTCAACAACCAGGCACAGCTGGCCCGTGCCAGGAGGGTGCTGAACGAGCGCCTGCTCGAGCGCTGGATGGCCGCGGGCGTGACGATCGTTGACCCTGCTAGCACCTGGATCGACGTGGACGTACGAATCGAGCCCGGGGCGGCGATCTCGCAGGCCACCCAGCTAGAGGGCCACACTCTCGTGGGCGCCGGGGCCAGCGTTGGCCCTGGCTGCCTGCTGCGCGACACGACGGTCGGTCCAGGCGCGACCGTGCTGAAAGCGATGTGCGAAAGCATCGTGATCGAACCGGGGGCGACAGTTGGCCCGTTTGTCCACCTCAAGCCGGGGGCTGGTGGACATCGGGACTCGGAACATAGTGCGTCGGCGCAACTGCCTTCGCCGGACAACTCAAGCGAGTGGCAATACAAGGAGAGTTGAACCAAGTGACCGGCATGACCGCTACCCCCGAGCGGAAGATGATGCTCTTCTCCGGTCGCGGCTACCCAGAGCTCGGTCTCGAGATCGCGGGCTGCCTCGGCATCGAGCCGACCCCCACCACGGCCTACGACTTTGCGAACGGCGAAATTTTCGTCCGGTTCCTCGAATCGGTGCGGGGCTGCGACGCATTCGTCTTGCAGAGCCACACAGCGCCGATCAACCAGTGGATCATGGAACATCTGATCATGGTTGACGCACTGAAGCGAGCGTCCGCGAAACGGATTACGGTGGTCGCCCCGTTCTTCGGCTATGCGCGCCAGGACAAGAAGAGCCGCGGCCGGGAGCCGATCTCAGCCCGGCTGATGGCCGATCTGTTCCAGACCGCGGGCGCCGACCGGCTGATGGCTGTCGACCTGCACACAGCGCAGATCCAGGGTTTCTTCGACGGGCCGGTCGATCACTTGTTCGCGCTGCCGATCCTGGCGTCCTACCTCGAAGACAAGCTGGACGTCTCGCAGGTCACCGTCGTGGCGCCGGACGCTGGGCGGGTGCGAGTCTGTGAGCGATGGACCGACCGGCTTGGCTGCCCGCTGGCGATCATCCACAAGCGGCGCGACCCTGACGTGGCGAACCAGGCCAGGGTGCTAGAAGTCGTTGGGCAAGTCGCCGGGCGCACCTGCATCGTCGTCGACGACATGATCGACACCGGCCAGACGATCGCCAAGGCTGCGGACACGCTGTTCGACCAGGGTGCAGCGCAGGTGATCGTGACCGCGACCCACGGCGTGCTGTCGGGTCACGCCGTAGACATACTGAAGAACTCGCGCATCAGCGAGGTGATCGTCACTAACACCCTGCCGATCGTGGACGAGAAGCGGTTCGACAAGCTGACCGTGCTGTCGATCGCGCCGCTGATCGCCAGGGCTATCAACGAGGTGTTCAGCGATGGCTCGGTGACGAGCCTGTTCGACGGGCAGAGCTAGCCCGCGGGGGGCTCCGCCCCCCGTGCTCCCCCGAAAACGCAAAGCCAAGGACCCAACCCAAAAACCCTGGACCCAAGATCTTAAACCGAAGGCCCAAGCCCAAGATCCTGCCCACGGGCTGCGCCCGTGAGCTGGCCGGGTAGACTTCGCAAGGATTTTCCTGATCTCAAGGAGCGCCACAGTGCCCGAGGTAGTTATCGACGCCAAGCCGCGGACGGAGTTCGGCAAGGGCCCAGCCCGCCGGACCAGGGCCGCAGGCCGGGTCCCGGCCGTGCTCTACGGGCACCACGCCGAGCCCACGCATGTCACTCTGCCGGGCCACGAAGTGCTGATGGCGCTGCGCACCGCGAACGTGCTGATCAGGCTCGAAGGCCTGCCGGGCGGTGCCAAGCTGGCGCTGCCCAAGGCTGTCCAGCGGGACCCGATCAAGGGCTACGTGGAGCACGTCGACCTGCTGCTCGTCCGGCGCGGCCAGAAGGTGACCGTCGACGTCCCAGTGACCGTCGTCGGTGAGGTCGCTCCCGATGGCATGCTCGACCAGCAGCTGGTGCAGATATCGGTAGAAGCTGAGGCCACGAACATCCCGCAGGGCATCGAGGTCAGCGTCGCGAGCATGGCCGTTGGTGCCGCCGTGTACGGACGGGACCTGCAGCTGCCTCCGGGCGTGACCCTGGCCGAAGAGCCAGATGTGCTCGTCATGCACGTCCTGGCGGCGCCGACTGCGGCCCAGATCGAAGCCGAGCTTGGCGAGGAAGTCGCTGAGGCACCTGCGGCAGCTGCACCCGAGGCGCCCGCCGCGGCGGCCGCAGGCGAGGCGCCCGCCCGGGCTGGCTCCGAGTCCGGGGCTTCGACCGAGGCCTCCGGCTGATCACTATCGCGACAACGTCCGCCGGGCACCGGCGTGACGGGCATTCTGGGCGGCACCGATGGCCGACGACCGCTGGCTGATAGTCGGTCTGGGCAATCCGGGGCCCGAGTATGCCGGCAACCGGCACAACGTCGGCTTCATGTGCTGCGACGAGATCGCCGCTGGGATCGGCGGCAAGTTCAAGCGAGACCGCTCCCGCTCGACGGCGCTCAGCGGCGTGCTCGCTGGGCGGCCGGTCACCGTTGCCAAGCCCATGACGTTCATGAATGTCTCGGGCGGCCCAGTAGCAGCGTTGAGTCGCTTTCTCAAGATCCCGGCCGAGCGCATAGTGGTCATCCATGATGAGCTGGATCTGCCGTTCGGCACCATCAGGATGAAACTGGGTGGCGGCGACAACGGCCACAACGGGTTGCGTTCGGTCACCTCTTCCCTGGGAACGAGGGAGTACTACCGCGTCCGAATTGGGATTGGCCGCCCGCCCGGCCGGATGGATCCAGCCGATTACGTGCTGCGCAATTTCGGCACCGAGGAACGAGCCGACTTGCCCGTGCTGCTTGGGAAAGCGGCCGAGGCAGTCGACACACTGCTCGCGCATGGGCTAGCCGCCGCCCAGAACAGCTTCCACTAGCGGCATCCGCAGCCGCGCACGCTTGCATTCGCCGCTCGCTGCTGGACGGCTGTGGATCCGAATAGCCGCGTCCCCTAAGTGACGACGCAGAGTACGTCCAATCTCACGTTCAGTCAGGTGAAATGGCCCCCGGAGCAGGGGGCGGCCGCGCCGCGGCCGACCGGTCGGGACGACTGAGGCGTACGCTTACGCAAGACAAATCAGCATCTCCTGAATAGCTGCTGATTAAAAACTGCATCAAGACATGGGAAAGCCGAGGACGCCGGAGCTTTGACGCGAGCATGCTGCCCGTTTTTTGTATCAGAACCATCGCCCGCCGTGTCATGTGCAGAGCACGACTGGTGTACCTTCTCGCTGGCAGACCTGGCGGGACAACGAATTTTTGGCAAGCGGAGGCTGCGTTATGGCGACCGTAGATAACAGCAAAGCGGTAATCGGGCCGGAGCTGGACCGAAGCCAGGCGAAGAGCCTGGTGTTGGATGCCCTGGCCGTTGTCATCCCCGGCTTCAAGGTCGAGGAAGCGGACGAGGGGCAAGAACTGTACGCCGACCTTGGGATGGACTCGTTGCGCTTCGCCCAGCTGCTCGTTGAGCTCGAGGGCAGGCTCGATGTCGAGCTAATCGACGAGGATGTGATGACGATCGAGCTCGTGAACGTGGCGGATCTGATTGACCTGGTCGAGCATCTCGCTTTCGGGTGAAAGGTTTGGCGGATGGCTGGCACGGCGCATGACCCGCTGCTCCCTACTCACTGGTTCAACATCTTGCACGACCGGCCGCAGTATGTGACAACGGCCTTGTCGAGGTCACGACTGGCGGGATTGGAGGACATGGCCGGGCACGGTTTGCAGCTCCAGCAACCGCTGTCACTCGCGCGGCAGTCGCTGAACACGGCCGATAGGTTCATACCGATCCCCGACGAGGTCCTCGACCTGTACGCGCAGTACCGTCCGACGCCACTGCGCAGGGCAGTGCGCCTCGAGGAACGCCTCGGCGTCAACGCTCGCATCTACTACAAATACGAGGGCGCCAACCTAGTCGGGAGTCACAAGCTCAACACGGCCCTGGCGCAGATCTATTACTACTCCCGCGCAGGCGTGAAGCGCATGGCCACGGGCACGGGCGCGGGCCAGTGGGGGACGGCTCTCGCCTATGCGTGCCAGATCATGGGCCTTGAGTGCACGGTCTTCTGGGTCAGATCCACCTTCAGGCAGAAGCCCATCCGCGGCGACCTGATGCGGCTCTTCGGCGCGGACGTCCATGAGAGCCCGAGCGATCTGACTGAAGTCGGGCGCAGGGCGTTCAAGGAGGACGCGGATGGGATCGGTACCCTCGCGGTGGCAACCGGGGAAGGTCTCGCGTTCGCGGCTGAGCACAGCGAGACGACACGGTTTGCCATCGGGAGTGGCGAGAACTCGGTGTTGCTTCACCAGACGGTCATCGGCCAGGAGGCCGTTGCGCAGCTGGACCTGCTGGGCGAGTTCCCCGATTGCATCATCGCGTGCATGGGCGCGGGATCGAACTTCGGCGGGGTCGCCCTCCCGTTCCTAGGCGCCGCGGCGGACCGCGAGAGGTCGGTCCGGCTGATCGCGGTCGAGTCGGCCGCGTGTCCGAAACTGACCCGGGGCCGTTACCGCTACGACCTGAGCGACGCGCTCGGCACAACCCCGATCACCAAGGTGTATTCGCTCGGCAGCACTTACGTGCCGCCGCCGGTGTACGCGGGCGGACTGCGCCACCACAGCGCAGGGCCGCTGTGCAGTGCCATGTACGCGGATGGCTCCCTGGAGGCGATGGCCGTCGACCAGAACACCTCGTTTCGGGCGGGGTTGCTTTTCTGCGAGACTGAAGGCATCCTTCCCGCTCCTGAAGCCGCTCACGCGGTGGCGGGGATGATCGACGTCGTATCGCGGCATCCGCGCCAGGAGGCCCCACTTGTCGTCCTCGTGAATATCAGTGGGAACGGCCTGCTTGACCTGGCGGCATATCAGAGGTTCGCGGCCGGCGAGATGGAACCGGTGGCAGTGGACGAGGCCAGCCTGTCGAGGAGCCTGACTGCACTCGAAGACTTCAACCAGCGCATCTCGCAGCCTGCGACGGCAACGTGACCGCTGAGCGGCTGGCACCCTCGCTGTTGCCGCAGCCTGGCACGGATCACGTGGCGGCGAGGGATCTGGCGCGACAGCATGCACCAACCGCCTCAGTCGATGACGATGGCGCGGACTTCAGGGAAGCCTGGAAGCGTTTCGCCGACTTCGGCGTGTTCAGCCTTACGATCCCTGACGCGGGCCTCGACGTCGATACTGCCCTCGCCACCCTCGAGGGGCTTGGTGAGGGAACCCGGAATGCTGGCTTCCTGCTCAGCATCGGGGCCCACAGCTTCGCGGCAGGTGCTGCCATCTCGCGGTTCGGCAGCGAGGGGCAACGGCAGCAGGTTCTCGACCTCATGCGGGACGGGAGCGTGATCGCCGCCTTCGCGTCAACGGAGGCGGAAGCCGGCTCCGACGTCATGTCGCTCAGGACACGTTGCACCGCGGTCGATGACGAGTACGTCCTCGACGGGACGAAGCACTTCATAACCAATGCGTGGCTCGCCGACTACTTCGTGATCTTCGCCACCAAAAATCCGCGGCTGAACTGGCGGGGCGTCACTGCCTACCTTGTGCCACGGGATGCGCCAGGCCTGTCCGTCGGACCGCCACAGCGACTGATCGGCCTCACCGGCTGCTCGATGTCGTCGGTAAACCTGGACTCAGTGAAGGTTCCCAGTTCCACCCTGCTGGGACGCCCCGGGCACGGATCGCTGGTCTTCCGGCACGCGATGCTCTGGGAAAGGAGCCTCCTCGCGGCTCTGGCGCTCGGAGCGATGCGTCGCCAGCTAACCGAGGTGATGGACGCCGCACTGGCGCACGACCAGCGGGCGGAGACAAGTGCCGGGCACCCGGACGCAGCCCGTCAGGTCGTCGACATCGCGGGTCGCTACCTCGTCGGGCAGCTGCTCGTGCGCGACACCGTGACGAAACTGGCTGCAGGCACCCTGACGCCCGGGGCAGCTAGCCTCACGAAGCTGTGGATCAGCGAGGCTGAACTGGCGACCAGCCGCGACCTGGCAGCGTCGGGCATGACTGCTGAGCTTGTCTCCGGCGCACGCACGAGTGACTTGCTCAACGCGGTCGGCGCGACGATCTACTCGGGTACGTCCGACATCCAGCGGAAAATCATCGCCGCTGAGCTCGGGATACTCCAATGACGTCGACACTTTCGGTGCTGCTCCTTCAGGCCGCCGAGGCGCACCCTGACAGGCCTGCCGTGTGGTCCAGGGGCGGCGAGCTGACGTATCGCGAGCTGCGTGATCGCTCGATGCGCGTGGCCGGCGCCCTCGTGGAGCACGGGATCGAGCCAGGCGACCGGGTGGTGATCGCGTTGCCCAAGGACGTGGCGCTCCCTGTCGCCATCTTCGGCACGCTGCTGGCTGGCGCCGCCTACGTGCCGATCGACTACCTGACTCCGCCCGCGCGAGCGCACGTGATCGCCGCTGACGCCGAGCCGGTCGCCGTGATCTCCGGCTCGCGGAGTATGCAGGCGATGGCGCTCGGCGATGCTGCTACGGCGATTCAGGGCGGCTCGAGCGACAACGCTGCCGGGCTGCACTGGCTCGGTCGGGGCTGGTTCGATCCTGACGCCTCCCCTGAACGCCAGCCCATGAGCGTGAGCTTGGCTAAGCTCCAGCAGCGCGACCCACTGCGCTCGCCAGTTGAGTTGCCGGCCTCGGCGCTTGCCTACATCCTCTACACGTCGGGCTCGACAGGCCGGCCGAAGGGCGTGGCGCACACGAACGCCAGTGCGCTGGCGTTCGTCCAATGGGCGGCCGATGCGGTAGGACTCAAAGAAACCGATGTTGTTTCCCAGCATGCGTCTGCATCGTTCGACCTGAGCGTGTTCGACTTCTTCGGGGCCGCGATGGCCGGTGCCCGGCTGGCGCTCGTACCCGCATCGACGTTCGGCCGCGTTACCGCCCTCTGCCGCTTCATTGTCTCGGCTGGCGTTACCGTCTGGTACTCGGTGCCGTCGGCTCTGCTGCGCGCAAGCGCAGCGGAAGCTCTCGCGGTCCTCACGGGCAGCGCCCTGCGTCAGGTCATCTTCGCTGGTGAGGAGATACCGGTCGGACCGCTGCGCGTCCTCTGGCAGAACCTGCCGCCGTCGTGTCGAGTCGCGAACTGGTATGGCCCGACCGAGACCAATGTCTGCACGTTCCACGACCTGACCGCACCCGACGTCGACGGTGGCGGGCCAATCCCCATCGGAAAGCCTTGCCCGTACGCCACCATGTCACTGGTGCCCGAGGACGGCGCCGTCATGTCCGGCGAGACGGCGGGCGAGCTGCTCGTCGCCTCGGACACGCTCATGTCGGGGTACTGGAAGCTTCCGGCTGCGACATCCCGGGTATTCACCGCCGGGCCGGACGCACGCGCGTACTACGCCACGGGCGATCTCGTCTCCCAAGACACCCGCGGCCTCACCTTCCGTGGCCGGGTTGACCGGCTGCTCAAGGTGCGCGGGTACCGCGTCCAGCCCGAAGAGGTCGAGCACGTGCTCGAGCAGCGGGCCGAAATCGATGAAGCCGCCGTCGTCAAGCATCGTCAGGGCGAAGTCGAAGTCCTGGCCGCCGTGGTGCGCCTCGCTGACGGCGAAGCTCTGCTACGCGACGCGGTCATCGACCACTGCTCCAGGTACCTGCCCCCCTACATGGTTCCCGAGGTGATCCTGCCTGTTGAGGAGCTACCGCGCGGCTCACGAGGGAAGGCCGACTACAACGCAGTGCTCGCACTCGTGGAGTCGGAGCGCGACGACCTCGGTCGGCTCGAGCACTCGGGGAGCGGAGCAGGTTGATCCAGCAGACGGAAGACATGAACGACTGGCGCTGGTGGCGACATGTTCTCGTGCGGGGCTCGGGGTTTCCGGCAACCGGTGTCCTGCGCCTAGCCAGCGAGGGGCTGGCGCGTAAGGCTGACTCCCTGGTGAACGCCGACCGGGCATCAGAAGCCTGGCTGGCGTTCCGCGAGGAGTTTTGTGAAGCGACTGTCCGGCTGGCCATCGAGCTGCAGTCGATCGCCTCGCAGGATGACTTCCGCCGGGCGGTGGCGTGGCAGAACCACCGGCTGATAGACGGCACCATTCGATCTTTCCTGCGGTGGGATCCCGCGAAGGACAGCAGGTCCTTCAGGCACCGGCAGCGGGAAGAACTGATCGCCAGCTACTGGCAGCGGTACTGCGTCAAGAACGACACAATCGGCTTTTTCGGGCCTTCCGGGTGGGGCAAGGTCGGTGACTGCATGCGGACGAGGTTCGTACCGGGGGAGCGGATGCTCCGCAGCAGTGAGGTCTTCTTCGAGGCCTGGGCGATCGACCGGCTCGCCGAGGTGATCGAGGAGATTCCCGGTATGCAGGAGTGGCTCATGCCGCGCCGCCTGTCGTTCATCAAGCTCGACGGCAACGTACTAGTAGAGCCGGGCGGGCGTCGGGTGCTCTCCCCCGAAAATGTGAGCGTGCTGCGCTCCTGTGACGGAACGACGCGAGCTCACGACATCGCGATCCGGTCAAAGCTAGACCTGCCTGTGGTCCTAGAGATGCTGCATGACCTGCACGGGCGGCACTGGATCTCCTGGAAGCTAGAACTGCCCGTCAGCCCGTGGCCTGAAAAGGACCTACGCGGCTTCCTCGATGGCGTGGGCGACGAGAAAGCGCGTAACCAGGCACGAGAGTGGCTGGACTCGCTGGAGGTGGCACGAGACCGGGTGCGAGAAAGCACCAGCGCGGGCACACTCGCAGCTGCCCTGACGGCTATGGACGAGTTGTTCGAAGGCATCACCGGTGCGATATCAGCCCGTAACGAAGGGCGCACCTCGGGTGGCCGAACGCTCGCCTACCACGACAGCTCACGCGACATCGACATCGTGCTCGGCGATGACCTGATTGCCGCCACGCGCCCGCTGAGGCTGCTTAGCCGGGCAGCTCGCTGGTACTGCTCGCGGCTCGGCGAAGAGGCACGCGACACCCTGCGCGACGTTTACGCCAGGACCGTGGCCAGGCACGGCGGGCCGGTCGACCTTTCCGCGATCTTTTCCCCGTCGCTACGTGCGTTGTACAGGTCGGTCGAGGCCTCGATGAGGCAGGTCGACCAGGAGTTTGCGAAGAAGTGGGCCGCGATTATCGGAGTTCCGGCCGGGGCGCGTGAGGTCTGCTACAACTACGACGATCTCCTGCCGCTGGTTGACGAAGCTTTCGCGGCGCCAGGGCCGGGCTGGGCTGGTGCCCGCTACTTTTGCCCCGATGTGATGGTCTCGGCCACCGACCTCAATGCCCTGCACAACGGTGACTTCACGCTCGTGCTAGGCGAGGTGCATATGGCGATCAACACCATGGGCACCAACATGTTCGTGACCCAGCACCCCGACAGGGCAGACCTTCTTTCCTGCGTGGACGAGGACTTTCCCGAGGCCCGCCTGCTTATGGTGCTGCCGAAGGAGAGCCCGCCCGAGCTATCGGTGCGCAGCCATCCGGCGCTGATCCGCGACCGCGACATCCTGGTCGAGGTCAACCACCACACCGTAGCTGCTGGCCGCCCCGGACTGGTCCTCAGCCGTGATATCGAGGTAGTGGAGGCCGATGGTGCAGTGCTTGCGCGGCTTCCTGGCGGCGAGCAGTTCGAGCTCCTCGATGTATTCGCGGAACTGCTCACGAGCATGGTCGTCAACCGCTTCCGGCTCTTCGCCGACCGCCCGCATACCCCGCGAGTCAAGATCGACGAACTGGTCGTCTGCCGCGAGAGCTGGCGATTCAACTCGGCTGACTTGGACTTCGCTGCCGAGAAAGACGAGGCGGCAAGGTTCGTGCGGACGCGCGACTGGGCTGCGGCACTCGGGATACCGCGGCAGGTGTTTGCGAAGTCCAACGCCGAGATGAAGCCGGTCTATGTCGACTTCGCCAGTCCCATCTACGTCAATGCCCTGGCCAGGATGGTCCGGCGGTCGAACGCGGACGAGCGGCTGCAAGACAAGACGATTACCGTCGCCGAGATGCTGCCCGCGCACGACGACCTGTGGCTGGCTGATCACGAAGGAAACAGGTACACGTCGGAGTTTCGGTTCACCTGGGTGGATGACCGAGGATTGGCGCCAAAGGCCGACGGCTAGCCGCGGCAATTTCGGGCTGGACAACGAGCTCAGCTAGGCGCTGACCGAGGCCGTCCCGTTCGGCGAGGCCGCCGGAAGCAGACCCAGGGTGTAAAGGTCTTCCGTATCAGCCCAGTACCACCACTCAGCGGGGCTTCTCTGCACGCCGGCATCCATCGCAGCCACGCAGCGCCCGAACGCCGTCACCGTGTCGCCTTCCAGCGATACCGGCGGCGAGATTTCCAGCACCTGGTGGCGGTAGTCGGCCGACCGGTAAATGAACATCATCAGGACCGGGGCACCCGTCAGCTGCGCGAGGCCGACGACTCCGGGCAGTAGCCGAGCCTGTCGCCCGAAGAAGGGCAGTTCGACAGCGCGAGCCTGGTCACCGTCTACTGGCGGGGCGTCGCTGGAGATTGTTACCACCTCGTTGGCGCGAAGCGCAGCCGCCGCCCGCGCCGCGACCTGAATCCGGCCAGGCAGGGGCTCGATGGCCGCCCGCTGCCGGTGGCGCCGCAGGCGTCTGGTGAAGACGAAGTCCCAGAGCCATCGCTCGGCAGACGATTTATCGGCCTCATACTTCCACCACCTGCGGCCGATGGAAGTCAGCGGGTACCCGCTGGCATGGAGCAGGGAAAAGGCGCTGCGGTATGAACCGAAGTGGGCGGCGCAAAGTATGGCCCCCGCGCCCTCGGCCAGCGCAGCGTCTAGGTGCTCGCGACCACGAATCTCGACCAGTTTGCCCAGGGACTTCGCTTGGCCGCGCAGCCGAATCACGTCGATGACTTCACAGGATGTCATCCGGAAGAACTCCCGAGCCAGGCGCTCAGCCTCTTCAGGACCGAGCTCGTCACCGAGCACGCCGCGCAGGTTGCGCACGACGTCGGCACGCTTCGCGGCCCGATACCGGAAGCAAAAGTCTCCCCGCCAGCAGGCGATACGGTAGGCGAGGCTGGCAGGCAGGCGCGCCACGAGGGGCGCTACTACCAGGCAGAAAGCAACGGACTCCGCGCTACGGAGCAGTCGCCTGAGTGGGACCGCCCGCAGTCGGCCGGCCCTGCTCAGCCGCAGTCCGCGCGGCGGGCGTGCAGCCTCGGCCGTCGCGTCACCCAACTGAGTGACCTCGAGCGTGTCCCGCATCTTCGGCATCCTTATCACCCGTTACGCGTTGCCAGCCGGGCCCGGTCGACCACTCTGGCGACCGCCACGGTAGACGTTGTTCACAGACCCAGCTTCCAGCGCAAGGCGACACGCAAGCCTGCCCCGACCTGATGCCAGCGCGCCAAGTGGGCCGCCCTGGCAGCGCCTGGCGCCAACCTCAGATGTCATTGCCACGGCCGTCCTGCTAGTGCGCTGGCGAGAAGTTGTGGGAGCTGGGTTGCTACGACCAGCTACCGCTGTAACGATATCTACCCAAGTCGTCCACTTCTAGCCGGGCCCGCTGGCGCGGATCAGGGGTTGCGCGAGGTGCCCGGGCCGGAATTGGCGTACTGGGCACCAGGCAGCAAAACTTCCGGGCGTGCCGGTCAACCACCTGATTGGCATAGGCGTCTTTGTTATGCGCTGGATCCGGGTTTGCGCCCGGAGTTGTTGTGGGCTGGCAGAACCGATCTTCACCGACATGGTCAATGAATGTGAGCAAGGAGCCCGCATGGGGCAGGTACGGGTCAGGCCGCGAGCTGCTGTTGACTGCGGATGGTCGGTCGCAGGCGGCCTGCCAACTTGAGCCGGACACGGCCGGGCGATGACTAACAGCACCGGGTCAGTGTCGAGCGAGCGTGCAGTTTATCTGCAATAGAAGGGACCGTTACATGCGGGCAAGCGAAGTGCTCATTATCGGTGCTGGCCCCTATGGGCTTTCGATCTCGACGCACCTTCGAGGGCGGGGCATCGATCACCTGATCGTGGGCCGCCCGATGGATACCTGGCGTGCTCACATGCCTGCCGACATGTACCTGAAGTCAGAGCCATACGGCTCGGACATGTCGTGCCCGCAGGCCGGGTACGACCTCGAAGGTTACTGCCGCTCGGAGCGGATCGACGGGATCGGGCGCGGGATACCACTGCCGCTCGATCAGTTCCTCGACTACGCCGACTGGTACATCAAACAGCAAGTGCCTGACATCAGCGACGTAACGGTGACGGAAGTCAAGGCCGTGAACGGTGGCTTCCAGGTCACCTTCGCCGATGCAGAACCGATTGCAGCCAGAAGCGTCGTGGTCGCGACGGGCGTCCTGCCGTACCGGTACATTCCGGCCGAGCTGTCGGGCCTCCCGTCCGACCTTCTGTCACATACTTCCGATCACCGCCTGTTCGACGGCTTCCGCGGGCGCCGCGTCGCGATCATTGGCGCTGGCTCATCGGCGCTGGAGACGGCTGCGCTCGCGCACGAAGCCGGCGGCGAGGTGACGCTTGTCGTACGGTGCCCGGACTCCCCCGTCTGGGGCACCAGGGCCTTGCCGCTTAATCCGATCAGGCGCCTCCGGAACAACAAGCTTTGCGAAGGGTGGAAGTGCCCGTTCTGGAATTCCCCGTCTGCCTTCCGGCTGCTGCCGGAGAGCGTGCGGGCGGAGAAGGCTCGAACCGTGCTCGGCCCTCTTGGGGCATGGTGGCTCAAAGACCGGGTCGAGGGCGTTGTCGAGATGCTCCCCACGACTCATCTGCGGGCAGCCGAGCCCAGCGGAAGCGGCGTTCGGCTGGAACTTGACGGCCCAGGCCCATCAAGCCTTGATGTCGATCACGTGATTGCCGGCACCGGCTTCCGCGTCGACCTAACCCGCCTCGGTTACCTGCCGCCAGAGCTGCAGGCGCGGATCGCCTCGTTCGGCGGCTACCCGGTCCTTACGCGCGCGGGCGAGTCCACACTTCCGGGCCTGTATTTCGTCGGAGCCCCGGCAGCCTTCAGCCTCGGTCCGTCGATGCGGTTCATTGCCGGCACGCACAATGTGGCGCGCCAGCTCGTCCGGTCGGTAGCCCAGCGTGCGAACGGGAACGGCGGCCCGGTGCCATCCCGGCCGGGCAATGAGGCGCTGCAGCGCAGCGATGACGCCCCATCTCACCAGACGGCTTGACCGCGACTTTCCGGGGACAGGATATGTCGACAACGGAAATCTTCGAGCGCCGTGAGTCGGCGGTGCGCAGCTACTGCAGGACCTGGCCGAAGGTGTTCGACCGGGCAGCAGGCAGCTGGCTGTACGACGAGGACGGCCGCGCGTACCTGGACTTCTTCACCGGGGCCAGTGCGCTCAACTACGGCCACAACAACCCCGTGCTGAAGCAAGCATTGCTTGACTATCTGGCCAGCGATCGGGTGATCCATTCGCTGGACATGCACACTGTCGCCAAGGGTGAGTTCCTGACTGCGTTCGAGGAGATCATCCTGCGGCCGAGGCAGCTGGACTACCGGGTGCAGTTCCCTGGTCCGGCCGGCGCGAACGCGGTCGAGGCCGCACTCAAGCTCGCCCGCAAGGTCACCGGCCGCACCGAGGTGATCAGCTTCACCGGCGCGTTCCACGGCATGACGCTTGGCGCCCTCGCAGTCACCGGCAGCGCGTTCCACCGCGGCGGGGCAGGTGTGCCGCTGCCACATGCTGTGCAGGTCCCGTTCGGCTGTCGGCTGGACGCTGGCGACGATGACTCGCCTGGGGTCGAGCGCCTTGTCAGAAGCCGCGGCGCCGAGCTGAGCGACGTGGCTGCCGTCATCGTTGAGACTGTGCAGGGCGAGGGCGGGATCAACGTCGCGCCGCCGGAGTGGCTGTCCGACCTCGCTCAGTTCTGCCAGCGCAGCGGCTTCCTGCTCATCGTGGACGACGTGCAGATGGGCTGCGGCCGTACCGGACCGTTCTTCAGCTTCGAGGCCGCCGGCATCAGTCCCGACATCGTCTGCCTGTCCAAGTCAATCGGGGGCTACGGCCTGCCGCTGGCCCTGACGCTGATCCGACCGGACCTGGACGTCTGGAAGCCTGGCGAGCACAACGGCACCTTCCGCGGTATCAACCCGGCGTTCGTCACGGGCACTGCGGCGCTGCGCGCCTACTGGCAGGACAACGCACTGGAGCAGGGCACCATGGCCAAGGGCCAGCGCATCGCTGCCGCGCTCACCGAACTCGCTGCGTCCGTGCCCGGCACCGAGATGCAGTGCCGTGGCCGTGGCCTGGCGCATGGCCTGGCCTTCGAGCACGGCGAGCTGGCCAGGAAGGTGTCCGCAGCCGCATTCGAACGCGGGCTACTGGCGGAGACTGCAGGCCCTGACGACGAGGTGATCAAGCTCCTGCCACCCCTGACTGCCAGCGAATTCGAAATCGAGCAGGGACTGGCAATTCTGGCAGACACAGTGCAGACGGTTTGCTGACGAACGCTACGCTTTCTGCGCGGTTTCCGCCGGCCGGCGACATGCTGCCCTACTGCGTTATCGCTACCCCGCAGCATCCGCGTGCAGGCGGTCCACGAAATACTTCCGCTTGCCGTTCGGGCTCCGCTCGATAGCGGAGACATACTCGAACTCAAGACTGGCCATCGGCACACGCCGTTCGAATGTCTTCTGGATCTGGTCTCTGTCCGCTCCAGGGTTCGTCACTATCCGCACGAGCAGCCAGCCGGCTCTATCCTGGACGAATTGAATATCCCGTATCTGGTCATAGAACGCGTCGTGGTCCAGGTCCCCGAAGGCGTAGCCGAATAGCGATCGCCGTCGTCCGGTATTGTCGACGAAGGTTTCCTGTGATCGCCCGACGATGGTGCTCACGCGAGTGTAGTTGTCGGCAGCGCAGATCCCGTCCGAATCGACCGCCAGGTCGCCGGTGTCATATCGGACGAACTGCGTGCCCATTCGGTTGAAGGACGACCCGACAACCCGACGGCAACCTTCGATCTCAGACGAAGTCAGCTCCACGTGGCCGTACGTCGGGTAAAAGTGGAAGCCGCGGCATTGTCGGCAGCAGTAAGCCAGGACGGCGTATTCGCTGTGGCCGTACCAGTGCGCGATCTTGATGCCGAAGTCCTGCTCGAACCGCATCTGCTCGCCGGCCGGGAACATCTCTGAAGCCGCGATCACGCCCCGGATGGGGAGATTGCCGAAAAGATCTTCGCCGACGAGGTCGATGAACGTGTAGAGCGAACTCGGGTAGACGTGCAGGAAGAAGGGCGGTAGCGTGCGCAGCCACCGTCGCAAGGTGCCAAGCTCACGCTCGACCGTCGCGCCAGGTGAGACGATCCATACGTTCTCGAGGCGGCTGTAGCGAAGCATTCCGCCCCGGATATCGCCGGCGTAACGGACTCTCAGGTCGTAAGGCGAATATCCCACCCGGGACCAGATGTCGAAGAGGTAGGCGCGCTCCTTCTGCCGGCGCGCGAACGTGTCGGCCGTGAACCGAAGGGGCTGCCCCGATGTCCCGCCTGTCCGCACAGTGTGGGTGAGCAGCGGCACGTTCCAGCGGGAGTATCTGGCCAGGTCCCGGCCGTAGTCCTCCTTGTGCGTGATCGCGTCGCCGTATCTGCGGATCAGTCGCTGGAACCGGGCGTCCTGATACTCCTGGATCTGGCTGGGCGACCAGGCCTTGGACTTCTCGATCAGGTTCCGGTGGTAGAAGTAGCTGGGGCCGAGCATGGCTTGCCTGACTCCGGTCATGACTCCTCACCAGAGAGACACTCAGCGCGCACGTGATCGCGCCACGTGGCTCTCAGCCGTGGTGCCTGGTACTCCGTTATGGCCGTCATTACACCACCAGTGCGTCTTGCCAGCGCAACAGCCGTGCAGGACACCGCCTCACGAACTGCCCGCCGCCTCCAACAACGTGCCGACGTCTGCTTTCGATCACCCTGATGCCGCTTGCCGACCCGCAGCGGAACCTCGGTGTATGGGAGCAGCGACGGGGTAGTCCTGATACCGAAATCTCGGCCGAACGTAGCCCATCAGGTCTTCGCAGCACCGGGCACGCGATCGTGCCGAAGAAGCCGGGCGGGCTGTGTGCCGAGTCCGTGAATCTGCTTGGCGCACCGGTCAACCTCCTCGTCGCGGTAAGCGTCTTTGTTGTGCTGGGGCACGGAATTTGCGCCCCATTGGAAGTGCCGCCGCCGTCGCCGTGACTGGTCAGCGCGGCGTAATGGTGGAGTTTCGCGAAAAGGGGGGCTGGAGTGACTGGCTGCGCTGTTACTGTTCGTCCAGGCATGGACGCCATTGAGAGTTCCGCGGTCGCCCGTGGCAGGCGCACTCGCCATGGCGGTTCGCGGCTCCAGGCCTTGGTGGCGCGCGATGCCTAGCTACGAAGCAGTCGCAGACCCAGCAGCTACTTACTCAGGCGCCGACGGGGCGGCCGATGTGCCCGGCGTCCTCGATGTGGCGACGCTCGTGCGACGGGCGGCCGAAGGCGACAAATGGGCCTGGGAACGGCTTGTTGACCAGTTCGGCAGGCTTATCTGGTCGATCACCCGCGACTTCAGGCTGTCAGAAAGTGATGCCTCCGACGTCTTCCAGGCGACCTGGCTGCGGCTGCTTGAACATATCGACCGGCTGGAGTATCCGGCCAGGGTCGGCTCGTGGATCGCGACTACGGCGCGGCACGAATGCCTGCGCTGCGTTGCCGGACGCAAGAAGGTTCTGCTCGTTCACGACCACAGCGCGCTGAGTGACGCAGTCGCGCATGCCCCAGAGGCTGACGAAGGGCTGCTGGCCGCCGAGCGCGCGGTCGCGGTCCGAGACGCCATGTCGTCGCTGCCGTCGCGGTGGCAGCGCATGCTTGAGTTGCTGATGGCCGACCCGCCCGCTTCCTATGCGGAGATCTCGGATCAGCTGGGGCTGCCGGTCGGCAGCATCGGGCCGACTCGCGGGCGCTGCATGGAGCGGCTGCGCGTGCTGCTCGACACTCGCTGAGCTGCTGGGATGCCAGCCAGTTGTGGCGTCAGCAGGCCCTGAAAAGGCTGCCTAACCGTCGGCCATGACGGCGCCGATCGTCTCAACGTCGACCCATTGACCGCCGGCCAGTTCCACTTCGGGAAAGGCTGCCCGCACTTCTGAGCGAAGGTCCGACAGGAGCAGCAAGACCGAATCCGGCTTGCGGATAGGAAGCTCTGCCGGGCTGACTATCGGGATATCGGTGCCCGGCATTCGCAATCCGTGCTTGGCAGGCGATGCATCCACGATGGCTGGCAATAGCGAGCTATCAGCTCGCGCTTGGCGCAGTAGCGATACAGCGCGAGAGGCGGCCCCATAACCAAGAACGCGCCGGCCTGCCGAGCGCTGCGACGCGAGCCACTCATGCAGCGCTTCGGCTCGCACCCGGACGCTGTGCTGCAGTCGGCGAAGCGTAGCCGGGTCGCAAACCCCGGCGCTGGCCTCTTCGGCCAGTACTGCCCCGACCGAATCGGCAGACCCGCCCCGGCCGGAGATGCCGACCCCGGCGCGGCTAGCGGCAAGCAGAACTGTGCCACCGTAGAGCGGGAACTGCCAGGCGGCCTGCGGCCTGAAGTCGTGCCTATCCAGCATGCTGACGATGGCGGCCGTCGAGTAATAGGCGTAGTGGCCGTGCCTGAGGGCGTTCCACTGCTCGCGGCGGACGATGGTTGCCAGCGAGTGGTACTGGAGCAACAGCACGCCATCGGCAGCGACCCGTGCGACCCGGCCCGCAAGAGCCGCGGCCTGGTCGGCACTGTGCATCAGGCCGAAGCAGTCGAGCACAACATCGGCTGGCTCACCATCTGGCACCAGCGAAAGGCGCTGATCCGTCAGGTGCCCGACCCACGATCCGCCGTGCGGGCTGCCATATTCCGCCACCCGGCCGCCGGCTGGAAGCAGGCCCGCGGCGGCCACCCGGCTGACGGCATCTGCGGCCTGCCTGACCAGTGCGGCCGGTTCCGCACCTCTCGGCTCGTCCGCCACGGTCGGGTCCGCCAGGAGCTGGGCCAGGTGGCAGGCCGAGCACAGCCACATCTGCAGCGGATACAGCGGGTCAGGACCTGGCGCATCGAATCGAGGGAAGAAGTCGCTCGCTGGCTGCTCACCAAGATCAAGCACCAGATCCCCGGTTCGCTGCCGGCACGCCCGGCAAGCCATCTCGGTCATCAGCGCCCTCCTCTAACCCCGGCCCGGCCAGTAAGCGGCACGCGACGAAGTAACTGCCACGCGCGGAATTCCCGCCCGGCGAGCGCAGCGTAGCCCATGACTCAAGCGCCAGGCACCTGATGCCGCGCGGTCCGAATTGAGACCGCAGCTGACTGCCGGCCCGCACTGCGCGCGGCGCTCCCATTCGTGGGCGATGTTTCATAGCAAGCCGATTTTGGGAGTCGGTTCAGGTATACGCACTATTGGTGTAGCCTTCTGCCGTTCAGCAAGGAATCTAGGGGTGGGGATGTCGCTGACTCGTGTGTGCCGCCTGTGCGGCGCGATTCTCACCCGGACCTTTGTAGATTTGGGCATGTCGCCGCTCTGCGAGAGCTACGTCCCGGCGGATTCTCTGGACGCGCCCGAAACTTTCTATCCGCTGCACGTCCTGCTATGTGAATCATGCCTGCTTGTACAGCTACCTGCTTATGTGACAGGCGAGGAAATATTTTCACATTACGCTTATTTCTCTTCTTATTCCGACTCCTGGGTAGCGCACGCAAAGAGGTATGCGCACGCGATCATCGATCGCCTTCACCTCACCGCGGACAGTCTCGTTACCGAGGTCGCCAGCAACGACGGCTATCTGCTTCAGCACTTTGTCGCGGCGGGAATCGGTGTGCTTGGCGTTGAGCCAGCCGCCAACGTCGCCGAGGTCGCCCGCTCCCGCGGGGTAAGGACCGAGGTCGAGTTCCTCGGGCCGGTCACCGGAGCACAGCTGGCCGGCCGATTTGGCCGGGCGGACCTGGTGGTCGCGAATAACGTCTTCGCGCATGTACCGGATATCCGCGGCTTCGCAGCCGGTCTACGCGAGCTTGTCAGCGACTCCGGAGTAGTGACATTGGAGTTCCCGCACCTTCAGCGGCTGATCGAGAGACGTCAGTACGACACCATCTACCACGAGCACTTCTCGTATCTGTCGCTGCTGACATCGTCCCGTGCCCTTGCGACAGCCGGCCTGGCGGTCGTGGATGTCGAAGAGCTCGATACGCATGGCGGCTCGCTCCGCGTATACGCACGGCCGGCGGACTCAGCCGGAGAGCCAAGCAGCAGGGTCAAGGATGTGCTCGATGCCGAGGATGCGGCCGGCCTCCATACCGTTGCCGGGCATGACGGCTTCCAGCGCGAGGTTCTGAAGATCAAGAGCGACCTGGCTGGCTTCCTTTTCGCCGCCGCCAGCCAGGGCAAGTCGGTGGCCGGCTACGGTGCGCCGGGCAAGGGCAACACCCTGCTGAACCACTGCGGCATCCGGTCAGACCTGCTCGCGTATACGGTCGACCGGAATCCGGTCAAGCAAGGGCAGTACCTTCCTGGTACCCGTATCCCGATCTACGCGCCCGAGCGGCTAGCCCAGACCAAGCCCGATTACGTTCTCGTCTTGCCGTGGAACCTCCGGGACGAGATCAGCAAGCAGCTGGAGTTCGTCCGGTCATGGGGCGGCCAGCTGGTATTCCCGATCCCCGCGCTCGAGATTGAATGAATGGGGATATAACGTGAAAGTCGTACTATTCTGTGGCGGCCTCGGGATGCGCATGCGCGATGGCGTCAGCAGCGGACCCAAGCCGATGGCCTTGATTGGCGAACGTCCGCTGCTGTGGCACGTCATGCGCTACTACGCTCATTTCGGCCACACCGATTTCGTGCTCTGCCTGGGGTACGGCGGGTCGTACGTCAAGGATTTCTTCCTGCACTACGACGAGACCAGATCCAACGACTTCGTCCTGGAAAACGGCGCCCGTGAGGTAACGCTGTTCAGCGCCGACATCTCGGACTGGCGCATTACCTTCGTGGACACCGGCCTGCACTCCCCGATCGGTGAGCGCCTCAGGCGGGTGCGGCGGTTCGTCAAGGACGAGCCCATGTTCATGGCGAACTATGCGGACGTGCTGACGAACGCTCCGCTGCCCGACATGATCACTCAGTTCGCCGCCAGCGACGCTGTGGCCAGTCTGCTCGCCGTGCCGCTTCAGTCCTCGCACCACGTGGTCGATATCCGTGACGACGGCCTGATTACCCAGGTGACTCCGATGCGGGAGCTTCGCCAGTGGGAGAACGGCGGCTACTTCCTGCTGCGCCAGGAGATCTTCGATCACCTCGATGAAGGCGAGGACCTCGTCGAGGACGCGCTCCGGCGCCTCGTCGCGCAGCGCCAGGTGCTTGCCTACCCTTACAAGGGCTACTGGTCCCCTGCGGACACGGTGAAGGAGCGAGCTCAGCTCGAAGACATGTTCCACAGCGGGAACTGTCCGTGGATGGTCTGGGACCCGGAGAGATCAGGCGCCGAGGCTCAGCCTGCCATCGATCCCCAGCAGCCGGCTGACCTCAGCAGCTGATGCTGTCACTGCAATTGCCGTCGCCGTCGGCCGGGATCCTTTCCGTCCTGGCCGTGGGAGCGCATCCAGACGATATTGAGATTGGTAGCGGCGGGACACTGCTCAACCTTGCTGCCGCCCAGCCGGATCTGCAGCTTCGCTACGTAGTGCTCACCGGAGCGGCGCACCGCCAGCTGGAGTCCCGGAACGCCGCGCAGGCCTTTACTCCCGGCGCCAACGTCGCTATCGACCTCCTCGACCTGCCCGAAGGACGGCTGCCATCGGCCTGGGGCGAGGTGAAGGACGCTCTCGAGCGGGTGCGGCAGTCGTGTTCCCCAGACCTGATCCTCGCGCCATCGGCGGCGGACGCGCACCAGGATCACCGCACGATCGGCGAGATCATACCCACGGTTTTCCGGGACCATCTTTGCCTCAGCTACGAGATACCGAAATGGGACGGTGACGTCGGCCGGCCGTCTGTTTACATTCCGATGTCCGCTGAGGTCGCCCGACGCAAGATCGAGCTGCTGCACAAGTGCTTCCCCTCCCAGCACGGGCGGGACTGGTGGGATGATGAGGTCTTCCTGGGTCTGGCCCGGCTGCGGGGCATGGAGTGTCGAGCTTCTTACGCCGAGGCCTTCACCTGTACAAAGTTGGTGATGGGCGCACCGTTGTCTGGACCGCGATTGGGGTAATCCTGCCCAGGGCGGAATGAGCCGATAGTGGCCTAGGCGTATCAGAACGGAGGCGGCCTGGGTCTTGTTCACTGCAGGGTCTGGGCTGACGTCCGGACTCCGCGCAAGTCAGAGACTCCTTCTACTACAGGCCAGGAGAACCAGTGTCGGCAGATCCGCTGGGCGGGGTCGAGCCGGGTACGTCGCGGGACCGGCCAAGGGCGCCCGCAGGTCCTCTGAGCGGCCCGCCCGCAGCGGTCAACGGCAGCGCCCGGATCTGCCCGGCTGGAACGTGCGCGGCGCCATGAGCGCCGGGATCAGGCAAGGCGCGCACGGATGAGCGAACTTCATCCGGGCGAGGACCAGCTGGCATCCTGGTCGGCCCAGCACATCGATGGCGACGAGGTTAGATACACGCCAGCCAGGGGCTGGCAGGTTCCTCAGCCGGTCAGTAACGACGCGCCAGTACCCGACGAGTCGCCGCGGCCGCGCGGTTACGAGCCGGGCAGTGATGACTGGCAGGAGTACGACCCGGACAGCGATGACGGGCAGGAGCACGACCCGGACAGCGATGACTGGCAGGAGCACGACCCGGACAGCGATGACTGGCGGGAGTACGACCCGGACGGTGACGACAGGGAAGCTGACGTCCAGGTCAGTAACGACGCAGTCGCCGACGATCTTGACTCAGACGCCGAAACTGAGACCTGGTGGCCCGGGCTCCGATCGCGATGGAACGCGCCGTCGGACACCATCGAACTTGACCTGAAGTCGGGCTGGGCTGCGCTGGGCTTCGACACCTCTGAGCACGGCATCCAGCCCATTGCTACCTTTGAGCCGGCCACGCCCAAGAAGGGCCTGGCCCGGTTCAGCGGGATCAGGCGCCGGCTTGGCTGGGGCCTGGCCGACCAGGCGGTCTCCAGCCTCACCAACTTCGCCGTCAGCCTGTATGTGGCTCACTCGCTGGGGCCAACGCAATTCGGGGCGTTCAGCCTCGCTTACGTGACGTACTCGTTTGTGCTCAACGCCTCCCGTGGCCTGGCCACCGATCCGCTGCTCGTCAGGTTCAGCGGAGCCGAGCTCCCGGCCTGGCGGCGCGCGGTGACCAGCTGCACAGGGACGGCGCTCGCCGTCGGCCTGCTGGCCGGCCTCGCCATGCTGGCGGCCGCGGCCCTGCTGCACGGCACGTCAAGCGTCGCGTTCCTCGCGATCGGACTGACAATGCCCGGGCTGATGCTCCAGGACAGCTGGCGGTACGCCTTCTTCGCGCTGGGCCGGGGCAGCCAGGCCTTCATCAACGACACGATCTGGGCCCTTGTCATGGTGCCGGGGCTCCTCTACCTCCGTGTCTCCCACAACGAGAACGTGTTCTGGTTCATTCTCGTCTGGGGGTCGGCCGCGACCGTTGCCGCGGTCATTGGGCCGTGGCAGGCACGGGTAGTACCGCGGCTTACGGACGCCAGGAAATGGGTGTCCCAGCAGCGCGATCTGGCGTTCCGCTACCTGACCGTCAATACCACTAACAGCGGCTCGGCGCAGCTGCGCGCCTACGGCATCGGTGGGCTGGTCGGCCTCGCCGCGGTCGGTTACGTCCAGGCCGCGAACCTGCTGATGGGGCCGTTCCTGGTGGTATTGATGGGCATCTCGCTCGTCACGGTTCCCGAGGCCGCTCGGGCGCTGCGCAAATCTCTGCGGAGCCTCCGGCTCTACTGCCTCGTGCTCAGCGTCGCGGTGGCCGTGGCGGCGCTGGCCTGGAGCATCGCCATCCTGGTGCTGCTGCCACGAGGACTGGGCCATCTGGTTCTGCGCTCCCATTGGGAGCCGACCTATCCGCTCGTGGTGCCCCTGACGATCGCGATCATGGCGCAGTGCTTCGTCGATGGAGCGTCGGCCGGCCTGCGCGCGCTGGGATCGGCCGGGCGAAATGTCCGTGCGCAGCTCATTCAGTCGGCTACCTTCGTGACCCTCGCCATGGTCGGGGCAGCCATCGCGCCGCGGCAGTATGGCGCTCTCGGGGCGATGGCCGGCAGCGCCGCCGCGACGGTTTTTGCCGCCGTGCTGTGGTGGTGGCACCTGCGGGCGGCGCTGCGGGAGGCCGGCCTGAACTCGCAAACCGGGGCAGCCGGACGGCACCGAGCACTCGGAGCTGAGCCCGCTGTCGTCGGGTCTCGCCAGCGAACTGAGGACAGCCATGCCCAGTAGCCGGTCCGGCGAACTAGGCGGACGTAGCACCAGCGCTCCGTGCATCCGCAGGTTGCGGATACCGAGATGGATGGAGATGAGGAGTTGAGCACAGTACCCCGACTGACCGTCGGACTGCCGGTCTATAACGGTGAGAAATTCCTCGCCCAGTCACTCGACGCGCTGCTCGGCCAGACTTACGCAGACTTTGAGCT
>Ga0335075_10003249_pt1 | contig 25838 bp, 20 predicted proteins | sample Lox_Sample_24_FD_206723 | JGI IMG/M metagenome (GOLD analysis project Ga0335075, IMG submission 206723) | Soil microbial communities from Loxahatchee National Wildlife Refuge, Florida, United States - Lox_Sample_2.4 | ecosystem: Environmental > Terrestrial > Soil > Wetlands | place: USA...
CGACCGCCTCGCGCACCGCAACAATGTCGTTGCCGTCGACCTGTTCGCTGTCGATGCCGGCGGCGATGCCCTTTTGCGCCAAGGTTTCGGCCGCGGTCTGGTGGGCGAGCGGCACCGAAATCGCCCAGCGGTTGTTGTTGATCACAAACACCGCCGGCAATTGCCAGGCTCCGGCGATATTCAATGCCTCGGCGACATCGCCCTTGGAGGTGGCGCCATCGCCAAAGACGCACACTGCGGCGCGCGCCTCACGGCGCAGCTTGAACGCCAGTGCCACACCGACCGCGTGCGGCGCATGGGTCGCGACCGGGACGCAAACCGGGAAATCTTCGCGCGCCTCGGCGAAATCGCTGCCGCGCTCGTCGCCGCCCCAGAACATGAACAGCTCGAACGGACTCACCCCGCGCCACAACTGCGCGCCATGTTCGCGAAAGCTCGGCAGCAGCACATCGTCCGGATGCATCGCCGCGGCGAGCCCGACCGCCACCGCCTCCTGCCCCAGTGCCGAGGGAAAGGTGCCGAGCCGCCCGGTGCGCTGCAAGGCGACCGCCTTTGCGTCAAAGCTGCGGGCCAGCACCATCCCGCGATAGAGCGCTTTCAGTTCGGCGGCATCGCGGGCGAGACCCGGCAGCGGCCGGATCGCCTTGCCGGTGGGATCGAGAAAACGGCTCCAGCGGATTTCGAACCGCGCCACGACGGTCGATACCTCTGCACGCGGCTCAAGCGAAACTGTCTCGTTTGTTTCGGCGGACATGCTGCACCAGATCCGTTTCGTCCCGGCCGTCATCGGCCAACGCCGATGTGGTAACGCCGGGAGCTTCCGGTAAGTGCCGGCCGCCCTGCCTGCCGAAAACCGAAGCCGTTTCGCCGGAACCGGGATCGGAGCTATCTATCGGCTTCCTGGAACGGCCGGGAGGCAAATGGCGGACCGAGCGCAGCAGCCGAGCCGGTTCAGCCCCATTCTCGTTCAGCCCTGCATCTCGCGCGCCAGGGCCGGCGCTTCGGCGATCTCGTCTTCGGGATCGGTTTCGTCCTCGCCGTCCAGCACGATCTGCAGCCGGTCGTCGTCGAGTTCGCCCATCCACCGCGCAATCACAACGGTCGCAAAGATGTTGCTGAAGAGATTGGTGACGGCCCGGATCTCGGACATGAAGCGCTCGACCCCGAGCAACAGGGCGAGCCCGCCGACCGGCAGGATCCCCAAGGCCGGCATCGTCGCCGCCAGCGCCACGAACCCGGCCCCGGCCACCCCGGCAGCACCCTTGGTCGTGAACAGCATGACAAACAGCATCGTCAGCTGCTGGCCGAAGCTCAGATGAATATCGGTGGCCTGCGCGATAAACAGCACCGCCATCGTCATGTAAATCGCGGTGCCGTCGGTATTGAACGAAAACCCGGTCGGCAGCACCAGGCCGACCACCTCCTGCGAGCAGCCCATCCGCTCGAGCTTGGCCATCGCCCGCGGGATCATCGCCTCACCCGAGGTGGCGCTGAAAGCGATCAGCAGTTCGTCCTTGAAGTAGCGCATGATCTTCAAGACGCGCAGGCCGAACAACCGCGCGATCAACCCAAAGCCGATCACCGCGAACAGGATCGAGGTCACATAGACGCTAAGCAACAGCTGGCCGAGGCTGGTCAGCGCGTGAAAGCCGAACCTGCCGACGGTGAACGCCATCGCCCCGAACGCGGCCAGCGGGGCCACATACATGATGATCCGCACCATGCCGAACAGCACGTGGGTGAAGTCGTCGATCAGCACCGTCAGCCGCTCGGCGCGCGGCCCCAGATGGCACAGCGCAAAGCCGAACAGCACGCCCAGCACCAGCACCGGCAACAGCTCGCCGCCGGCCAATGCGCCGACCATGTTGTGCGGGATCATCCGCATCAAGAGCTCGACGATGGTCATCGACTTGGCACCGGCGACGTAGCCGGCGACCGCGTGGACGCTGAGCGAGGCCGGGTCGATATGCAGCCCGGCGCCAGGCCGCAGCAGATTGCCGACGCCGAGCCCGATAAACAGCGCCAGGGTCGAGACCACCTCGAAATAGATGATCGCGCGCACCCCGACGGTGCCGACCCTGCGCATGTCGCCCATCTTGGCGATGCCGGCCGCGACCGTGGCGAAGATGATCAGCGGCACGACCGCGCGGATGAGCCAGATGAAGCCGTCGCTGAACGGTTTCATCGCGACCCCGAGGCGCGGGAAGAAATGGCCCAGCAGGATGCCGACCGCGATCGCGATCAGCACCTGGACATAGAGCTTGCGCCATGGCGCGCGGTGCCGAGCCGGCGGCGGCGCGCCCGCTCTACTCGTCAGGGTCATGCGGTCCGCCATTCTTCCCCCTTTGTCGATCGCGGGCCCGGTTAGCTCGGGGCCAGCCGCGCGGGTTATCGATCGAGCCAGACATCGGTGAGATCCTGGCCGATGAAATGGCTGGGGGTGATGCTCCACCCCTTGACCTGCGATGAGGTCACGACGATGCGGTTCCACCACAGGAGCGGCACGGTGTAGGCCTCGGTCAAAGCATGACGCTCGAAGGCGCGCACGATCCTGATGCGCTGCTGCGGATCGGCGGTCACCGCCTGGCCGATATAAAGCGCATCGAGAAACCGGTCGGTGGCCCCGGAATTGTCGACCGGCGAGAGATCGTGCGACACGTATTTGGTCAGCTGGATCGTCGGGTCGTCGTAGAAATCACCGGAGAAATCGAGCGCCACATCGAAATCACCGGCCGAGACCTGTTTCTGCCAATCGAAGATGCCGAGCCTCTTTTCGGTCGCGGCGACCCCGACCTGGCGCCAGCTGTCGACCAGGAGGTCGGCGCCGGCGTAATGCGGCATCGGGATGTCGCGGACGAGGAGGGTGAGCTTCAGATCGTGCACGCCAGCCGCGGCGAGCAGGCGGCGCGCTTCGGCCCGCGCGGCAGCGATGTCGCGGCCGAAGCCCGGCAATGTCACCAGCTCGGCCTCGGGTGTTGCCCAGCTCGAACCGGGCCGCATCAGGCCGCCGACATATTTGAGAAAGGTGGTCTTTTGCAGCCTCGCCGCCGCGCCCCAGCGGTCGATCGCCAGCGACAGGGCGCGGCGCACCCGGGCGTCGTCAAAGGGCGGGCGCCGCGTGTTGAAAACGACCGAGAGATTGGCCAGCCACGGGCTTTCGCTGACCGTGATCTTGTCGCCCAGTGCCTTGATCAGCGCGTCGCGCTCCGGCGGGCTGACACCGCGGAACTCGGCGGCGATCTTGCCGCTCTCGTAGGCCGCGAGGATCGCCTTCGGCCCGCCCTTGATGAAATCGGCCTGGAACCCGTCGAGATAGGGCTTGCCCGGCTGGAAATAGCGTGTGAAGCGCCGACCGCGCCAATATTGCCCGGGTTTGTGCTCGACAAAGACAAACGCCCCGGTGCCGAGCACATGCGTATCGGGAAAATGCGGATCCTGGGCGAGCCTGGTGGCGCTGTAGATGCAGTTCCACGGCGAGGCGAAATCGGCCAGCATCGCCGCATCCGGCCAGCGCAGGTGAAACACCACGGTCAGCGCGTCCGGAGTGTCGATATCGGCGATTGCCACATAGTCGACGCGACGCGCGGAGACGATACCGGGCGGCGGGTCGATCAGGCGTTCGTAACTCGCTTTGATGTCGGCCGAGGTCAATGGCGAACCGTCGTGAAACAAGACGTTCGGTCGCAGCTTGAAGGTATAGGTCATATGGTCGGGCGACACGCTCCACGATTGCGCCACGTCGCCGACGATCTTCGGGTAATCGGCCGCATCGAACTTCAGCAGTGTCGAATATTCCGGTGCCACCGGGTGCAGAAAGGCAAAGGAGGTATTTGAATAGCAGTCGTAATCCTTGGGCTCGACCGAGACCGCGAATTCGAGGATGCCGCCGTGCTTTGGTGTCGCCGGCGCTTGCGCCGAGGCGGTGCTGCACAGCCGGCCAAGGCCCAACGCGATCGCCGCGGCCAGCACCAGCCATCGGCCGGCCCGCGCGCAGGCGCGGCGCGGCGCCATCCTGCCGCGCTGAAGCGTGCGCAACCGCCGATCCTCGCAGACGAGCCGAGTGCCGGGCCGGGGCCGCGGCGCTAGCGCGCCTGCCCCTTCTGCCACTCTTCGAACTGACCGAACAGCTGATCCTTCTGCTGCTGGGTCAGCGGCGCGGCCCCGCTCGCCTGCTGCCGCTCGTCGATGAACCGGGCGAAGATCGCCTTCAGGTCCTGCTCGCTCGGTACGCTCGTGACCTGGGCATTGCGGGAGAGCCAATCCGCCGCCGGCGGGAAGCGGTGCCAACCGGGAAGCTCGGCAGCGATGTTGACCTCCCGCCATTTCGGGTCGTGACCGGGTGTCAACAGCGACTGGAAATCGGTGAAGAAAGCATCGACGAAATTCACCACATTCTTATATCGCTCGGAATCGGGCTGCAAATTCGCCACCGCCAGCACGGCTCCGACGGCCACCGTATCGACCGGGTGACCGGGCGGAACCAGCCCCGGATAATCGGCGGCGGAGAGGCTCGTCGGCACATAGACGCTGGCGACCGCATCGATCGGGATCGCCAGGAAATGCAGCCCGTCGCGGCCGTCGAGGCCGCGGAACAGCGGGGCCGGCTTGCCGGCGACAAACGCCAGTGCGGCGATCTCGCCGCGACGCAGCTTGGCGAGGGCCACTTCCTGGTCGTCATTGGTGGCGACGATCGGAACGTGCAGCAGGCCGAACAGGCGTTCCGCGGTGATCGCGGTGCCGGCGCCGCGCAGATCGACATTGACCTTCTGATTGGCGAGATCGGCGACGGTTCTGATATCGCGCCGCGCCAAAAGATGAAACTCCTCGTTGTACAGCTTGGCGATATAGGTGATGCGGTTTTCGAGCCCGGGATAGAGGTTCTGCTGCCGCGCGTAATCGAGCACGTCGTCTTGCAGGATCGCCATATCGATACCGTGCAGCAGATCGAGATCGGCGATGTTCTGCAGTGCGCCTTCGCCGACGACCGGCAATACCCGCCTCGTCGCACCGTCATCGATGACATTGGCCAGATCCTCGGCGATGCGCACCGAAATCCCGCTTGCACGCCCGGTCTCCAGCTCGACGACGCCGCGGTTGATCGCGATCTCCGACGGAGCAGCCGCGTCATAGCGCGCCGCGCCGGCCAACGGTGCGAGGCCGACCAGCGCTGCGATCGACAACGCCAGGAAGACCGACGGGGCTGCAAGGATGGTCTTGTTCACGGACGCCATCTCATCTGGTTTCGAGTCGGTGCAAATAGGGTTGCGCGCCGGTGGCACCGAGAGCGATGGCGCGCCGGTACCACGAGACTGCTCTGGCCCGATCACCATGCATCGCGCGCAGGCCGAGGCTGGCGAGAAAGATCGGATCGAACGTGGCACCGACCCGGAATGCCGCCTGCCCATCGCCATCGTCAGCCGCGCGCTCGTAAAAGAGCCGCGCCGATGCGATGTCGCGAATCCGCAGAAGCGCGTCGCCACGCGCCACCAGCACCGCGAGCTGCTGCTCGGATTGTCGCGCCACCGCCGCAGCCGCTTTAGCATTCGGGCCATTGACGTCGGGCGCCGCGGCCGGAGCCGGGCTGGCGACACGCGGGCCAGCGGCCAGCGGCGGGGCACTGCCGGCGGCAGCGGGCGCTGCGACCGGGGGATGATCCGCCGCCTTGGGCACCGCCAGACCACCCGCCGCCAGACCACTCGCCGCCGGCCCACCCTTGGCCGGCCCACCCTTGGCCGGCCCACCCTTGGCGACCGGGCCCGCATGGTGCGGCAGCCTGCTTTGCGGCACCGACGCGACGGCATTGCCCGGTCTGCCGGCCGCCGATGGGCGAGGCGACCAGGGGCCGGGTTGCCGCAGCAGGGCAAAGGCCACGCCGAAGAACACCCCGATCGTGATCAGGGCGACAAACGCAATTGCGCCGAGCGAGGCCGAGACGCCGATCACCGCCGCTCGCCGGTAGCCGGCGACGATCACCGCCCCGGGGATTGCTGCCGGCCCATCATCCCACCTGCTTGCCGCCGGCATGGACCCGGCGGGGCGCGCCGCACCAGCAAATGACCAATGTGCAATGCCGCCCGGCCCGAGCGAACCGTCCGCATCGCGCTCCTTCGGGATCGAGGCGTCAGCCCGCCGCACCACGCCCCACCTCCGCCGCAGCACCCGCCATCGAACCTTCTCCCGCCACCCGGTTCGCTCTCGCTGCTCACGCGCGGCCGGGTTTCGCGTGGAAAGCCCGATCGAGAGCGCCAGCTCCTCCGCCGTAGCCACGATTCGAGAACGGCGATGATCGCTTCACCACCGGGATCGAACCATCGCCGCCGGTTGATTGCACCACCGGTTCTACACAACGAAATGGCAAACCCGGCAGCGCCTATGCTCGAAGGATCCGCCGTGGCGGCTTATCCTTCGTGTCATTTATTCGTCAATGATCGAATCCGGTCAAGCCCCGCGCTTGGCAGAACGCAGCCAATCGTCATCCTCGAGATCATTCTTGGTTAAGATTTCGCCGGTCGGCCAAACCGGGGCGCGCCCACGGCTCAACACTGGAAAAATTCCCTGCCAGGGCTGGCCAGGGCTGGACGAAATCATCCGACATTTGGCTCGCCGGCCAAAATCCCCGCTGCCTCGCACGCGGGCACCGCAATCGGCGTGCGCCGCGGCGATCCGTGGCAATCGGTCAATCGCGCGAGCAATGCCCGTTACGCCATTTGCCGTGCTTGGCTTCCCGTCAATGCCTCGGCATCTACCACCGCCTCAGCGTGGGCCAGCGGGGCTCGGCCCGGTTGGCACCGGGGCGGCCTCGCCGTCCGGCGGAGCATCGAGAACCGTGCCGGAGACCGGCTCGACCCAGACGAGGTGGTCGGCGATTCCTTTGACCCCGGGCACGTTTTCCGCTGCGACGCGCAGCGCCTCGCGCTCGTGCTCGTCGAAGATGACCCCGCTGAGCGCAACGATGCCGTCGGTGACGCCGACCGTCACCCGCGAGCGCGGCGCCCAATTCGTCTTTTCGAGCTCGGCCAGCACGCCGCGCTGGATCGCCTCGTCGCTGTCGCCGGCGGGTGGCGCGTGCTGCGCGTCGAGCGCGCGGGCCAGTGCGGCGAGCAGATCGGCGCGGCTGACGATGCCGACCAGGACGCCGCCATCGACAACCGGCACCCGCTTGATGCGGCGCCGTTCCATCAGTGCCACAATCTCGGCAAGCGACCGGTCGGGCGTGACGGTGACGACTTCGCGGGTCATCAACTCATCAACAACCCGTCCGTGGGTCCGCACATAATCACCGGCCATCCGGCCGGGGCCGAGGACGAATTCGAGCCACGACCAGCGATGCCGCTCGGTAGCGAGTTCGCTGCGCCGCAGCAGGTCACCCTCGGTCAGAATTCCCACCAGCACACCGGCGCCATCCACGACCGGCAACCCGCTGACATGGCGATCGAGCATCAATCCGATGGCCTCGCGGACCGGCGCGCCGGGGGTGATCGAGACGATGTCGCGGGTCATCACGTCCGAGGCCAGCATTGCCCACCTCCTGTGCTCGATGCACAGTGTGATCCATCGGTGGGATCGGTCAATCTCTTCGTGCCGCCGCGATCAACGCCGCCACCCCAGGCAGTTCTCGCCCTTCCAGCCATTCGAGAAAGGCGCCGCCGGCGGTCGAGACATAGGAGAGCTGATCGATCGTGCCGGAGGCGGCAAGGGCTGCGACCGTGTCGCCGCCGCCGGCGACGCTGCGCAGCCGTCCCGCCCGGGTCAGCTCGGCGGCCTTTCTCGCCACCGCCGCGGTGCCGCGATCAAAGGGCGGCGTTTCGAACGCGCCGAGCGGGCCGTTCCATACTAGCGTGCGCGCGGTATCGAGAGCGGCACCGAGGCGGGCCACGGTCGCGGGACCGATGTCGAGGATCATCATGTCGTCGCCAACCGCGTCGATCGCGACGATGTGGGCGGCCGCCGCCGGCGACAGTTCTGCGGCGACAACGGCATCCTCCGGCAGCATGATCCGGCAGCGCGCCGCTTCGGCCAGGGCCAGGAGCCGGCGCGCGCTGTCGGCCATGTCGCGCTCGCACAGCGAGCGGCCGACCGCGACCCCCTTGGCGTAGAGCAGCGTGTTGGCCATCGCCCCGCCGATCGCCAGCACATCGACCTTGCCGATGACAAAGCGCAGCAGGTCGAGCTTGGTCGAGACCTTGGCGCCGCCGATCAAGGCCAAGACCGGCCGGTCCGGGTGTTCGAGCACTGCCGCCAGCGCCTCGAGTTCGGCCTCCATCAGCCGTCCGGCGGCCGCCGGCAACAGCTGCGCCAGCGCTGCGATCGATGCATGTGCGCGGTGCGCGGCCGAGAACGCGTCATCGACATAAATGTCGCCGAGCGCCGCCAGCGCCTTGGCGAAATCGACGTCGTTGGCCTCCTCGCCCGGGTGAAAACGGAGATTTTCGAGGAGTGCGACCTGGCCCGGAGCGAGTGCTGCGGTCACCTGCCGGGCCTTGGCGCCGATGCAGTCCTCGGCAAACGCGACCGCGCGCCCGCCGAGCGCCCGCCGCAGCGGCGCCAGCACCGGACGCAACGACAGGGCCGGATCGGGCCGACCGTTGGGGCGGCCGAAATGCGACATGACGATGACCGCCGCACCCTTGGCGATCAATGCCTCGATCGTCGGCGCCAGCCGGTCGATGCGGGTGGGGTCGGTGACGGCGCCATCCTTGACCGGGACGTTGAGATCGGCGCGCAGCAGCACCCGCTTGCCATGGACATCGAGGTCATCGAGGGTCAGAAATCTGGGCATCGGCTGTTCCGCCAGCGGTGATCGGGCGGCCGATCCTAATGGGGCGCAACCCGCCCGTCTCTAGCGGCTGAGCTCGGCCAACGCGTCGCGCATCGGCTGGCTTGAGACCATCATCACTCCGGTGAACGGCGTGTCGAGATCGAGGATCACGTAGATGACCAGCGCGATCGACAACGCACCCAGAAAAATCGTTATGTATGAAAGGATGTTGCGGGGCGCGCTCAGGCCGAAGCTGGCGAACACGATCACCAGCCACAGGCTCAAGACGATATAGAACGGCATCGAGATCGAGCTGTGCGCCTCCTCGATCAGCCGCCAACGCATCCGCGACAACCGTTCGTACTGATTGAGGATGACCGGCTCCAGCCGCCGCTGCATCGGATCCGACGGTTCGAGCTGCCGCAGATCGGTTTCGAGACGAACCAGCATGCCGCCAAGGCTGACGCTCTCGATCGAATTGGCGGTTGGCGGTGGCGAAATCCGGGTCGGGTAATAAGTGCCGGCGGGCTTGGGTTCGCCGGGCCAGGTCGAGGCGATCGCGGCCGCGGTGTAGCTGCGCAGCAGCGCCCGCGCCGGATCGGCAGCATCGCCATATTGGCGCAGCGACGTGTCGAGCTGGATGATGTTGATCGCGAAGCTGCGCAGATCGTCGTCGATGCCGTCGAACGACGCCTTGACCGAGGTGGTCAGGAGCCCGAGCACCAACGCGGCAAAGGTCACCAGCATGGTCACGACGAGACGGATCAGATCGGTCGTCTCGGCGCTGCGGTGGTGCTCGGACAGGAACGGCCGGGCGACGACACCGCAGGCGCTGCCGCCGAGCAGAACCACCATCAGGAGCCCGGCATCCGCAATCTCGTTCATGATCCTCCCCGTGCCGAGCCCGGCCGATCGCATCCCGCCGGCGTCGGGGCCGGCCCGGAACGTCCGATATTGGGGCGCGATGATGGCGATCCGATGCCACCGCCCTCCGGCATCGCGCGATCGGCCGGTATTTTGCGATCGGAAGGCTCGGCAAAGGACGAAGGCGGGGCCGCGGCGGCCGCGCGCCGACTATTTCGGCGTTGCAGTGCGATTTCGCGGCTAACGCGCGGGAAGCTCGGCAACACTGTCGCCGGGCAGCCGGCCCTGCGCGCGGTACTGGCCGATCTTTTCGAGGAGCGGCCGGTCGGAGACCGCGTAGAGGACGGCATCAGCACTATTTTGGTTAAGGTGCCGCCGCCAGGTGAAGCCCGGCACCACGAAAATGTCGTTTCTGCGCCACGCGATCTGGCGACCGGCGATCTCGGTCGTGCCGCTGCCGTCGATCACCTGATAGAGCGTGCCGGCGGTCTCGCGCTTGAAGCGGGTCTCCTCGCCCGCGCGCAGCAGCATCGCCCGGTAGTCGAGGGTCGGAAACACCGGGCCGCCGGTCGCCGGGTTCACGAAGTGCAGGCCGACCCCGTCATAGGGATCGCCTGCCTCGCCGCGCAGCCCGTCGAGTGCGGCGCGCACCTCGGCACCGCGATAATGGAACATCGGCGAGGTCCCCTCCCCGAAGCCGCGGCGATGCGCGACGAAGCCCGGCAACAGGCCGCCGCGCCCATAAAGACGCTGCGAGCGAGCTTCCGGCTCTCGCACCGCCTGGACGCGGGCGTTGCCTTCGGTCTCGCCGGGAAATTCCTCATCGAGCCACACGCAATCGAGAAACTCCAGCAGCGGAAAATCGAGCACGTCGATCCACACCACCGGCCGGGCGCCGTCATTGCCGTGATCGTGCCAGGTGCCGTTCGGGGTCAGGATCAGGTCGCCGCGCGCCGCCCGGCAGCGTTCGCCCTCGATCGTCGTATAGCCACCTTCGTCCGACAGGATCGTGCGGCTGGCATTGGGCGTGTGGATATGCACCGGCGCAACGTCGCCCGGATTGTAAATCGAGACCGCGCAGCGCATCGTCGCGGTGACCTGGAGCCGCCCGCCAAGCCCCGGATTGGTCAGCAGGAACTGCTGGCGCTCGGCAAATTCGATCGGCGAGACCGCGGCCTCGCGCGCGATCTCGGCGATGCGGTCGAGATAGGGGGCGATCTCGTCCCAGCGCCAATGATGGGCGACCGGTTTGAGCTGCGCCGCACCGACCCGGCCGGCGGCGACCCGACCGCTGGCGGCGAGCCCAGTCTCGCGAAACCACGGGAGCTGCGCCGGCGCGTTCGCCGCGGTGCGCAGCCAGATGTGGAGCGGTGCCGCCTCGGCATTGAGCCGCTCCATCGCCTCGCGCGCATCGAGCGCCATGAGCCTCCCTCCTCCTAAGACAGCGCCATCGCCCGCATCAGCAGCTCGAGGTCGGCGACGAGACCCGGGTCGCGCTCGATCGCATAGTCGCTGCGGCCGGACGCATCCTTGTCGAGCACCATCAGCAACGCCGGGTCGGCGGTCTCGAACACCCGCAGGCTGCGCGCCTCGCCAGACAGCTCGGCGAGCTTCACGCCAAGCGGCACCGCCGGCAGCCGGTCGCAGATATCGATCAGCTCGATCAGCCCATCGACGGTGATGCCAGCCGCCTCGACCGCGTCCCGGATCTCGGCCGCGGCGGCCTCCCTCTGCTGCCGCTCGCTCGCCTCGACCCGCGCCCGTTCGGCAGCACCCTCCCGGTATTCGGCATAATGCGGCGCAATCCGCTGCAGAAAAACCGCGATCGGCAAATCGCGCGTATCGATCCAGCTCTTCGCCCGGGTCCAGGTCGTCGCGAGCCAGTCACGGATGGCCGGGTCGTGGACTTCGCCGATCCGTTCGGCGCGCAACGCAGCCGCCCAGCGGATCTGCGTCGGCGGTCCGGTCAATTTCGCCCAATCGGCCGGCTCAGGGGGCGGCTCGGCCGGTGGTGCGGCCACGGTTGCTGGGGGTGCCGCACGCGGACGCGCATTGGCCTGGCGCTGTTTTGCCAGCTCGAACTGGCGCCGATATTCCTGCTCCCATTCCTCGCTGTCCTGGTCGGGCTCGCTGCCGCTCTGCTCCCAGAAAAAGCGGGTGGTGCGCTCGATCGCCTCCTCTCTGACCAGCTTCAGATCCATCGGGTTGATCCTCGCTTTTTGCCGTCTTTTGCCGACGGTATCATGATCGGCAGCGCCGATGCGAGGGAACGGCGTTTATTCGTCGAGGGGCAACGGAGGGAGCCGATGATCAAGACGGTCGGGTTGCTGACCCGCAAGGATGGTCTCAGCCACGAGGAATTCGTCGAGCACTGGTACAAGGTCCATGCACCGCTCGCCCACGTCGTGCCGGGTGTGCGGCGCTATGTGCAGTCGCACATCATCGGCGAGCGCAGTCGGTCGGACATTCCGGCGACAGGGGTTGAGATCGATGGCATCGCCGAATTGTGGTATGACGACCGCGCGGCGATGGAGCGCGCCAACGCCACGCCCGAAGCAAAGCGCCTGCACGACGACGGCGCCTTGTTCATCGGCCGGATCAAGAGCTTTATCGTCGAGGAACGGGTGATCATCCCGGTGTCGCCAGGATGAGTGCGGTGACCCGCTATCTCTCCGGCTTTGGCAACGAGCACGCCAGCGAAGCTGCGCCCGGAGCCCTGCCGGTGGGGCAGAACGCGCCGCAGCGTCACCCGCTCGGCCTCTACACCGAGCAGATTTCGGGAAGCGCATTCACCGCCCCACGCGGCGAAAACCGGCGCAGCTGGCTTTACCGTATCCGGCCCTCGGCGGCGCATCCGGCATTTCGCCGGATCGCCAATGGCCTCGTCCGCAGCGCGCCATTCACCGAGGCCGAGCCGCCGCCCAACCGGCTGCGCTGGGACCCGCTGCCCGAGCCCGAGGCACCGGCGGATTTCATCGACGGTCTGGTGACGATGGGCGGCAATGGCGATGCCGGCCTCGCCACCGGTATCGCGATCCATATCTACCGTGCGACTCGCCCGATGCAGCGCGCCTTCTATGACGCCGATGGTGAGCTTTTGATCGTGCCGCAGCAGGGGCGGTTGTTGCTGCGCACCGAGTTCGGCCTGGTCGAGACCGCGCCCGGCGAGATCGCCCTTGTGCCGCGCGGCGTCAAATTCCGTGTCGATCTACCCGACGGCCGTGCGCGCGGCTATCTCTGCGAGAATTACGGGCGGTTGTTTCGGCTGCCGGAGCTGGGACCGGTCGGCGCCAACGGGCTCGCCAACCCGCGCGATTTTCTCACGCCCGCCGCCGCCTTCGAAGACCGCGACGAGCCGGTCGAAATCGTCACCAAATTCGCCGGCAATCTATGGATGGCCGAGTTCGACCATTCCCCGTTCGACGTCGTCGCCTGGCACGGCAATTACGCACCGTGCAAATATGACCTCGCCCGGTTCAACACGCTCGGCACGGTCAGCTTCGACCATCCCGACCCGTCGATCTTCACGGTGCTAACCGCACCCTCCGAGATCGTCGGCACCGCCAATTGCGATTTCGTGATCTTCCCACCACGTTGGCTGGTGGCGGAGCATACCTTTCGCCCGCCGTGGTTTCACCGCAATGTCATGAACGAGTTCATGGGCCTCGTCCGCGGTGTCTACGACGCCAAGGCCGAGGGCTTTGTGCCGGGCGGCGCGTCGCTGCACAATTGCATGGCCGCGCACGGCCCGGATGCGGCGACCTATGAGCGGGCCAGCACTGCCGAACTGACGCCGCAGAAGATCACCGACACGCTGGCCTTCATGTTCGAGACGCGCTTTCCGATCCGGCCGACCCGCTTCGCGCTCGAAACCCCGGCCCTGCAGCGCGACTACGATGCCTGCTGGCAGGGGCTGGTAAAACGCTTCACCGGATGACCGGCACCGACCCGGCTCATTCGGTGACCGGGGCGATCGTATCGAGCGCCAGCCCTTGCGTCTCGCTGCCGATCCGGGTGACCGCGAACGCGGCGATCCCCAGCATCACGGCGATGCCGGCCATCACATAGCCAAAGCCATAGACACTGACGACGCCGATCACCGGAAAGGCCAGCGCCGAGCCGACCCGGCCGCCGGCCTGCGCCAAGCCGAAGCCGGTGGCTCGCGTATTCGACGGAAACACCTCGGAGGTGAAGATCTGCATCGTGTTGCCGGCGAGCTGCGTGAAAAACGTCATGCAGAAGCCGATGCCGAGAACCATCGCGTCCGAGCGGGAGAAATAGAACAGGATGGACAAGAGGGTGGCGAGAACAAACGCGGCAACCGCGGTCCGCAGCCGCCCGTAATGCTCGAGCGCGAACATCATGAACAGGCTGCTGATCGGAAACGCCAGCTGGATGCCAAAGATAAAGCTCAGTGATTTGGTGATCGTAAAGCCGCGCTCGGCCAGGATGTTCGGCAGCCAGCCGCCGAGCCCGAGGGCGGCGCCAAAGAACGCGAAGAAGCAGATCATCGCCGCGATGATCCGCCCGCGATAGCGCCGGAACACGATTGCGACCGGATCGCTCCTGATATCGGCGAGCGCGTCGATGACGACCGCCTCGCCGGGGGACGGGCGGCCCAGCCCCATTTGCTCCAGCAGATCGAGCGCGTCGCGGCCGCGGCCGTGGGTGACGAGCCAGCGCGGTGATTCCGGCATCGCCAGGCTCAACGCGAAGATCACCAGCCCGCACAACCCGATCACGATCCAGATGCCGCGCCAGCCGATCGATTCTCGGACGCTAAGTGCGAACAGCGTGCCGAGCGGCCACACACACGCACCGCCGACAAACTGCATAAAGGCGAGAAGCCGCCCGCGGATCCGCTTTGGCGAAAACTCGGCGGCATAGGAAAAGCATAAGGGCGATGCCGCGCCGAGCCCGAGCCCGGCGACAAACCGCCCCAGTGCCAGCCAGCCCGGGTTTGGCGCCAGGGCGGCAGCGATCGTTGCCAGACTGTAGACCAGCACCACGCAGCGGAAGACCCGCTTGCGGCCAAAGCGGTCGGTGAATTCGCCCTGCGCCAATGTGCCGAGCAAGAGCCCGATCAGGCTCGCGGTGCCAACCGAGCCGATCTCGATCGGCGTCGCGAAATGCGAGCGCAGCATGTCCGGCACCAGCGAGCCGAAGATGATGAAATCGATGACGTCGAAAAACAGACCGGCGGTGACAATCGCCAGCGCCCGCTTGTGGATCCGGCCAAGCTCGGCATTGTCGAGCGCGGCATCGACCCAGGCGACGATCGACTGTGCCATCGGCGTTCCCTCCCGCTGCGCCGCTCGTTCGACGCGGCTTTTTCGCGGTGGAGCTTAGCGGCTCTGTGCTCAAAGGTTGAGCCCGGCCTTGCCGCCGCCGGATCGCGTCCCTGCGGAGAAACTAAGCGACCTCCCGCTGTATTATCGGCTCGGCGCTACCGATCGATCCTGTAATCGCGATTGACACCCGCGCGGGGACATGGAGTAGTTGAGGCTTGCGTCGTCCCGATGCGGTCGGATCGTGACCCGCCGCGGCCGAACGCCGCCAACAGCGAGCCCAACATCGGAGGATTGAACATGCCGCTCGATGCCGCATTCACCCCGAAAACCCTGACCTCGACACTGCATTACCTGCACCGCGGCGCCGAAAAGCCGGCCTATTACCGCACCGAGCCGCCGCCCGGCGTGCCGCGCTGGAATGGCACCGACGATCCGCGCGCGGTCACGATCGAGGATGCGCGCGGCCGCGAGGCCGAGTTCACCCTCGACCGCAACGGCTTCCAGCTGATCAAAGCGCCGACCGCGGTCGCCGATTTCTATGATCCCGAGGAGATCAAGCGCGTCTATTATCCCGAGGTCGAGCAGCTGTTGAAGGACAAGCTCGGCGCCAGCCGTGTCTTTGTCTTCGACCACAATGTGCGCAACGCGACCCGGCCCGGCATGGCCCAGCCGTCGCGCCAGGTGCATAACGATCACACCGTCAATTCGGCACCGCGCCGGGTGCGCGACCATCTCGGCGGCGATGCCGAGGAATTGCTGAAGCACCGCTTTGGCATCGTCAATGTGTGGCGCCCGGTGCGCGGGCCGGTGCTTGATTCGCCGCTGGCATTGTGTGACGCGCGCAGCTTTACCGATGAGGATCTGATCGCCAGCGACCTCGTCTACTCCCATGTGCGCGGCGAGACCTCGCGGGTCGCCTACAATCCGGCGCATCGCTGGTATTATTTCTCAGAGCAGCAGACCGACGAGGTGCTGCTGATCCGGGTCCATGACAGCGCCAATGACGGCCGGGCGCGGCTGTCGTTCCACACCTCGTTCGAGAACCCGCTGACCCCCGGCGCGCCGCCGCGGGAAAGCATCGAGGTGCGCACGCTGGTGTTCTTTCCGCCGACCCACTGACCGGTTCATTCGCGAGCGGCGGGGATCGATCGGTGCGGATCGCCCTGCTCCGAAGCGCTCGGGGCAGGGCGGCGGGCGATGCTGCCGGGCTGTGATGCTACGGCGACCGCCCGAGATCAGCCCCCAAGATCAGCCCCCCAAGGTCAGCCAAAGGCGAGCGTCTTCAGCGCTCGCCCCAGCGTGTCGACGATGCGGTCGCACTCGGCCCGGGTGATCACTAGCGGTGGGCACAGCACGATCGTGTTGCCATAATTGCGGCCGCCGCCGGCGCGGCCGATGATGACACCGTGCTCCCGGCAGAACTCGACGATTTGAGTGATCTGCGCCGCATCGACCGGCTCCTTTGTGGTGCGGTCCTTGACCAGCTCGACCCCGATCAGCAGCCCCTTGCCACGGATGTCGCCGACCGTGCCGTGGCTTAGCAATCCGCGCAGCCCTTCGAGCAGATAGGCTCCCATGCTCGCCGCGCGCTCGGCGAGGCGCTCGGTCTCGATGATCTCGATGTTGCGCAGCGCCACTGCAGCCGCTGCCGGGTGGCCGCCATAGGTGTTGACCTGGGCCACCTGCCGGTTTTCCGCCGGATCGCCATAAAAGCTGGCGAAAACCGAATTCTTGACCACGGTCGCGGCGATCGGCAGATAGGCGCTCGATATGCCTTTGGCGACGGCGACAATGTCCGGCGACACTCCGTAATGCTGATGCGCGAACATCCTGCCGGTGCGGCCGAACCCGTTGATGACTTCGTCGATGTGCAAGAGCATGCCGTATTTGCGGCACAGGCTCTCGACCTCGGGCAGGTATTCGTCCGGCGGCACCGCGACGCCGACACCGCTCATGATCGGCTCGACAATGATTTCGGCAATCGTCTCGGGACCCTCGCCGAGGATTGCGTGCTCCAGATTCTTGACACAGGCCAAGCCGCAGCTCGGGTAGTCGAGGCCGAACGGGCAGCGGTAGCAATAAGGCGGGGCGACATGCACGAAGTCGCCTGAAAACGGCTCGAACTTCGCCTTGCGCTCGCCCATGCCGCCGGCATCGAGAGTGCCGAGCGTGGTGCCGTGATAGGAGAAGTAGCGGCTGACGGTCTTGAAGCGATATTCGCCGGGATGTTCCTGCTTCATGTATTGGCGAGCAATCTTGAAGCCGGCTTCATTCGCCTCCGAACCCGAATTGACAAAATAGGTGTGGTAGCCGCCGCCCATCAGAGTGTTGATCTTTTCAGCAAGACCGGCGGCGGGCAGGTTCATCGCAGTGTGCGGGAAATAGGACAATTGGCGCATCTGCGCGGCGGCGACCTCGGCTAGCTCGGTGCGGCCATAGCCGATATTGACGCACCACAGCCCGGCCATCGCGTCGAGATATTCGGTGCCGTCGGCATCGACAATCGTCGAGCCCTCGCCGCCGGCAACAACCATTTGCTTCGCTTCCAACACCTTGTGCTGGACGATCGGGTGCAGGACATTGCCGAGGTCCTGCCGCACCACCGCAGCGCGCAGCGCCGGGTCTGGAGAGTTGGAAAGCGACATGAGTGCCCTCGCGAGGTTGGCCGGCCGGTGGAAGACGGCCCTGGGTGCCTATTGTCGCTGCTCGCCACCCAGCTAACAAGGGCTGGCCGGGTAACAAGGGCTGGCCGGGTCGGGTCGGATCGCCGATAAGTCACCCGATCAGCAAAAAGGGGGAAACGCGATGTTGGCCTGGCTGCGCGATCTGACCTCGCGGGAACGCAGCACGATGTTTGCCTGTTGGGGCGGCTGGACCTTGGACGGGTTCGATCAGGGGCTCTACGCCTATGTCGTGCCGACACTCATCGCGGTCTGGGGCATCTCGACCGGGGCCGCCGGCACGATCGGCACCGTCACCGTCATCACCTCATCGTTTGGCGGCTGGTTCGCCGGCGCGCTCGCCGACCGTTTCGGCCGGGTGCGCATGCTGCAATTCGCGATCCTGTGGTATGCGGTCTTCACATTCTTATGCGGCTTTGCCCAGAATTTCGAAGAGCTGTTCATCCTGCGCGGGCTGCACGGGCTCGGCTTCGGTGGCGAGTGGGCGACCGGTGCGGTTTTGATGGGCGAGGTGATCCGCGACAAGTATCGCGGCCGCGGCGTCGGCTTTGTGCAGACCGGTGCCGCATTCGGACCGGGTCTCGCAGCACTCGTCTATGCCGGCCTCTTTGCTGTTCTGCCTGCGGCGATCGCCTGGCGGGCATTGTTCTGGGTCGGCATCCTGCCCGGGCTGTTCGTGCTGTGGGTCCGCCGCAGCATCCCGGAATCGACGGCGTTCCAAGAGCAGCGCGACAGTGGTGCGCGGCCGGGGCTCGCCCATCTGCTCTCGGCGTTTCACCGGCCATATCTGTGGATGACGATCAAAGTGGCGCTGATGGTCATGGGCGCGCAGGGCGGGGTCTGGGCGGTCGGGTTTTGGATGCCGACCTATCTGCGCACGGTGCGCCATCTGACCAATTCCCACACCGGGCTCTATGTCGCAGTCCTGGCTTTCGGGTCGCTGATCGGCTTCCTGTGCGGCGCCTATCTCGCCGATGCGATCGGCCGCAAAGCCACCTTCATGATCTCGGCAGTCGCCTCGATCGTCATGGTGCTGATCTATCTTTACGTGCCGATCGGCAACACCGGTCTCTTGTTTCTCGGGATCCCGCTCAACACCGCGATCCTGATGAAGTTCGCGCCGATGGGCCCGTTCATGACCGAGCTCTACCCGACCAGCATCCGCGGCACCGGCCAAGGCTTCTGCTACAATGCCGGGCGGGCGATCGGCTCGGTGTTCATGACGGCAATCGGGTTTGCCGCAGCGATCATGCCGCTCGGCACGGCGATCGCGATATTCTCGACGCTCGCCCACGCGCTGATGATCGTGATGCTGCTGCTGCTCCCGGAGACGCGCGGCCGGGCCATCGCCGGCCTCGAGGCCGAGGCGCCGGGCGCGGTCTACCCGACCCGCTCGGCCGCGCTACGCAAGTAGACCCGCGGACAGCCGGGCCGCCATCCGATTGCGCCGGAGCGGCGTGGCCGCGAAACGGGAGTTTCGGGGCGGCCCGGCAATCTCCGGGCCGCATCATCGGCAGACAGCGCGTTGCCGAGCGTCCGGCGCCTTGCTCCCGGATTCGGCCCGGAACCCCGACGCTTCAGCCGCCGCCGGCCAGGTTCGGAGTGACCTCGCGCGGCAGCCCCGGATGGCCGGTCAAAGCCTCGCCTTCGGCCTGCAATTCGCGGGCTTTCTTTTTCACCGCCGGGAGCACCGAGGCGATTTTTTCGAGATCGAGATCGGCCGCAACCCCGGGATAGCCGGCCCGTTCGATCATCGACCCGAGCTTGCGGTTTTCGAACTGCTCGAAAACCCAGCCGAGCGGATCATCGACCAGCGTCTTGTCCCAATAGATGCGGTGGTTCTTGTTACGTGGGCCATAATGGTAGTGCGGTGCCTGCCAGAAACAGTCGAAGGCCAGGATTTCGGTTTCCTCGACATAGGATTTGCCCCTGGAGCCGCCGATATCGGTCAGCACATGGACGGCAAGACCGCCATCCCCGCCCGCCTGGCGACGCATTTCGAGCCCGAGCCGGATATTCCCGGCTTCGAAGATGTGCGTGCCGCGATTGTGCTTGACGGTGTTGCGCTTGGTGGCAAAGAGCTCCCTGGCGCAGGCCTCGACCTCCGGCAGGACGCGCGCGACCCCGGCCATGTCGGCGGCCGCCGCGAGCTGGGGATATCCCGCCCGTTTCAGCATCTTCGGGAGCTTTGTCGCGAGTGTCTTGACGGTCCAGCCGATCGGATTGCCATCGGCGATCGGGTCCATGCGGTAGACCTTGACCGCATCGGCCAGCGTCTCGGAGGCGTAGTCCCCGTCGGTCGGTGCCGCGGCCAGCGGACCGTGGTTCTCCGGCCCGTAGACGTAGCTCTTTTCCTGGTCGAAGCAGTTGAACCGCAACAGTGTCGTTTCCTTGCCGGCGATTTCCGCCGTCACCGCGATCGATACACCCTGATCGGCATGATCATGAATGTTGCCGTCCCACAATTCGTGGCGGACGCTGAATGTCAGCGGCTCGGCGGTGAAACTTGTCTGTCCTTCCTGAACCATGTCTCTCAAAGTCCTTCTGCAAGATTGGCGAGGGTTTCTGCGACCCTGCGATCATTGCACCATTTCGCGGCCTTGTTACAGGGCCTCGCGGTTACGGGGCCTCGCGGTTACGGGGCCTCGCGGTTACGGGGCCATGCCTCGCGCCGTTGCCCACGGCCGACGGATCCCGGGCTCGGATGTCGGCCTGTGGGATACCCGGCTCAGCCCGCGGCAGCGGCCAGCTTGTCCTGCGTCCTGGTCTCGAAGTCGCTGGCGTCGTGGCGCTCGTGCAACTGGCTCGACGGCTCGCCGGACAGGCGGTTGACCATGCGCCCGCGCTTGACCGCCGGCCGCTCGAACAGCTGGTCGGCCCAACGCTGCACATTCTTGTACTCGTGAACCGCGAGGAACTCCGCCGCCCCGTACTGGTTGAACTTCACCAGTCCGCCATACCACGGCCAGATCGCGATATCGGCGATCGTGTAGGCCGGGCCGGCGACGTATTCGCTTTCGCCGAGGCGCCGGTCGAGCACATCGAGCAGGCGCTTCGTCTCCATCGCGAAGCGGTCGATCGCATACTCGATCTTGACCGGCGCATAGGCGTAGAAATGGCCAAAACCGCCGCCGACATAGGGCGTGCTGCCCATCTGCCAGAACAGCCACGACAGGCATTCGGCGCGCGCCGCGGGCTCGGTCGGCAGCAATTCGCCAAACTTCTCGGCCAGATGCACCAGGATGGCACCGGTCTCGAACACCCGGATCGGCGTTGGACCGCTGCGGTCGAGCAAAGCGGGGATCTTGGAATTGGGGTTGATCTTGACAAAGTCGCTGCCGAACTGGTCGCCCTCGCCGATCCGGATCAACCAGGCATCGTATTCGGCGCCCTTATGGCCGCGCGCCAACAGCTCCTCGAGCATGATCGTGACCTTGACGCCATTCGGCGTGCCGAGCGAATAGAGCTGCAACGGGTGGCGCCCGACCGGCAGCTCCTTCTCCTGGGTGGGGCCCGAAATCGGGCGGTTGATGTTGGCGAACCTGCCGCCACTCGGCTTGTTCCAGACCCAGACCTTTGGTGGCGTGTATTCGAGTGTGTCGGCCATTCCTGAAGCTCCATGCTTGTTGCAAGCCTGCGCGGACGGGATGCGCAATCGGGTCATCTTACACGATCGGACGCCGACCGCCGACACCCGAGGACAACAACTCCGACGAATTCACCGGCGATCCCCGACGCGGAAGGACGCCGCCGGACCATCAAAAATCGCAGCGGCGCGGGCACTGCTCTCGCTACTGTGGATCGCGCCCGACTTTGTTCTACACAGCGACGCCAACCGGCTATACTGCCGCCAATCACGAGCTTGGGTATGAGCCGCGGGATCCCGGGTTACCCTGGCGGCCGGCCCAGGGGGTCGGCGGAGGAGGCGGGGCCCATGCCTCCCCGCCCGCTCCCCCTCACCGCCGGGTTGTTCCCATGGGGCTGGAATCCCGGGTGAAAATGAACCGCGGAGGGGAAGAATTGCCTCTTTCTTGCCTCCTGATATTGCCGCCTGTTTGCTAATGATCGGTGCCAGAGGGGAAACGCGGTGAAAAGCTCGGAGCCATCATCACCCGACACGGCGCCAACTGACAACGAGTGCCAACAGCCGGGCTTGTGGCTGTGGCACGGCGAGGCGCCGGCACAGGGCGAGGCGCCGGCACAGGGCGAGGCGCCGGCACAGGACGAGACACCGGCACAAGGCGAGACGCCGGCACAGGACGAGACACCGGCACAAGGCGAGACGCCGGCAGCAACTCCAGCCGCCGCGTGGCGCATCCAACGAATTGCTCATTTTCTCGTCTCTTCGGTGCAACGCGCCAAGTGGCCGGCATCACCGAACGGGGCGGCGCTCGGGGCGGCGCTGATCGGGCTCGCGGCATGGACGATCGTATACCTGCTGCCGAGCGGTGCACCGGTACCGGGGAAGATGCACGCCGCCGTGGCATCCCCGGCCGTGGTATCCCCGGCCGTGGCATCCCCGGCCGTGGCATCGCCGAGCGTGGCATCGCCGAGCGTGGCATCCCCGGGCGCGGCATCCCCGGGCGTGGCATCGCCGGCCGTGGCATCGCCGGCCGTGGCATCGCCGGGCGTGTTACACTCGGCCAGCCTTGCTCCGTCGGCCGCGGTAACGGTCGTGTGGCCGGCCCCACTTTCGGCGTCGGTGGCGCCGATAGTGAAGGGACCGGCCGGACGCAGATCGGCCAGATCCTGGGGATCGCGCCGATCGCGGCGCCTGAAAAGAATGCATGCGTTGCTCGCTCGGCGGTGGACACCCGTATATTCGGAGCCCTGCCGCTACAGCTGCGACAGCTCGGCGGAGCCGATGACATGGCACGGGGGCGGTTACTGACCGCCGTGAGGAGGAGCCCCATCACCGGTGCGTCGGTTGCCGGTGCCAGGCCGAGCCCACGACAACAGCCGGCCAGCCCGCCTCCGGGACAAGCTCCCCCGGCTAACCCCGGGCGCGCAAACCCTGGGCGCGCTAACCCTGGGCGCACTAACCCTGGGCGTTCAGCACCTTCCCACCCTTGACCACCGGGTTGGCGGCAATCAGGACAAAGGCGATGACGCAAGGCTCGGTACCGCGATTGACCCAGTTGTGGATCGTGCCGCGCTGAACGAGCACGTCGCCCGCTTTCAGATGCACGCTCGACCCGTCGAGTTCCATGTCGATCTCGCCCGACATCACCACCGCATAATCGATCGAATCGGTGCGGTGGTTGCGCGGTGCCGAGCCGGGCATCAGCTCGAGCACGCGAAACACCGTGCCGTTCGCCAAGGTGGTGCCGGTGCGGCGCTGGCCCTGGTCCGCGTCGCCATTGTTGTCGACCGGGAAGCCTTCGGTTGTCCACACCACGCCCGCAGTCGCACCCGGCCGCGACGAGGCCAGGTTTCTCGCCATCTCGTCGATCTGGATGATGGCGCGTCCATCAGCGTCATGGCCGGTCACGACCCGGCGAAAACTGAGCGGCATCTTTGCCCTCCTCTCCCTGATCCGAGGTTGCTCGCGATCTTCGCCGGCAATCGCGGCCACCCGCAAGATCGGGGATGCGCCGGGCCTTTGGCGCGGGCATAGTCGACGAATCCCGACGCGGAGACCCCGACATGCTGCTGCGCATCCGCTCGATCAGCTACCTCGCCGAAGCAATCAACGGCTACGAGCTGGTTGATCCGAAAGGGCGCGACCTGCCGCGATTTGCCGCCGGTGCGCATGTCGCGGTCCGGCTCGGCCACGGGGTCTTGCGCGACTATTCGCTGTGGAACGATCCGGCCGAGCGGCGGCGCTACTGCATCGCGGTGCTGCGCGAACCCGGCGGCGAGGGCTCGCATTTGCTGCACGACACGATGCGGGTCGGCGAACTGGTCGAGGTCTCGCTGCCGCGCAACAACTTTCCGCTCGCCGCGGACGCTCGGCGGCATCTGTTTATCGCCGGCGGCATCGGCATCACCCCGATCATGGCGATGATCGCCGAATTGCGTCGCCGCGGTGCCGATTTCCTGTTGCACTATTGCACCCGCACGGCCGAGGCGACGGCGTTTCGCGACGAGCTCGATCTGTTGGCGGCGCAAGGCCGGGTCCGCTTCCACCATGATGGCGGCGACCCGGCGCGCAGCCTCGATATCGCCGGATTGCTGCGCGAGCCGCAGGCCGGGACCCATCTCTATTTCTGCGGCCCCTCCGCCATGATGACGGCCGCCGCTTCCGCCGCCGCCCACTGGCCCGCGGGCACGGTGCATTGCGAATATTTCACCGGACCTGCGGCGCGCCCGCCGCGGCCGCTCGAAGAAGACCGGCCGTTCCGCGTCCGGCTCGCCCAAAGCGGCGGTGAATACGACGTGCCGGCAGGCGAGACGATCATCGACGTGCTGCGCCGCCACGGGATTGCGGTGCGAACCTCGTGCGAGCTCGGTTATTGTGGCGCCTGCCTGACACGATACCGCGCCGGCGAGCCCGACCACCGCGACCAGATCCTGTCCGAGACCGATCGCGCGCGTTACCTGTTGATCTGCTGCTCGCGCGCCAAAACCCCGATCATCGAACTCGATCTCTAGACCGTTACGCAGCGCCCTGCAGCGCCGCCAGACCCGGCGCGATCAGACCGGGCGCGCTCAGGCCGGACGCACTCAGGCCGGCATCGAGGCGTCGTCGAGGATGCGCACCACGTGGCGCGCCTCGCGGCCGAGCGCGTCGGCGATCTGGTGGCGGCAGCTGGTGCCGCAGGCGGCGAGGATCGTCTCTGCGGCGGCGGCGCGCAGCTTCGGCAGTACCCCCAATTCGCCGATCTGCAGCGACATCCGGTAGTGCTCGGCCTCGTAGCCGAACGCGCCGGCCATGCCGCAGCAGGTCGAATCAAAGGTCGCGACCGCGAGATCGGGGATCAGCTGCAAGGCCTTGACTGCGGCATCGACAGTGGCGAAGGCCTTCTGGTGGCAATGGCCATGCAGCAGCACGCTGCGGCCCGGCATCGGCGCCAGCGGCAGATCGAAGCGCCCGGCGGTGCGCTCGCTGTCGACAAATTCCTCGAACAGCTGGGCATGGCCGGCGAGCGCCCGCGTCACCGCGTCGGGCAGCAGCGCCGGGAATTCGTCGCGCAGGGTCAAGAGACACGAAGGTTCGAGCCCGACGATCGGCGTTCCGGCGGCGACATGTGTCGCCAGCGCCTCGACCATGCGCTGCGCCTCGACGCGCGCCTCGGCGACGAGACCGGCGGCGAGAAAGGTGCGCCCGCAGCACAAGGGCCGGCCCCGCGCGGGGTCGGGGCTCACCAACCGATAGCCGGCGCGCTGCAGTACGCGCTCGGCGGCGCGCATATTCTCGGGTTCGAACCAGCGGCTGAAGGTGTCGGCCAGCAGCACGACCTCCCGTCCGCCACCTGTCGCCTTGCCGCTGTCGCTCGACGCGGCGGCGCGATAGGGCCGCGCCGACCATTCCGGCAATTTGCGCGCGGCGCTGAGCCCGAACCAGCGCTCGGCCAGCTGAGCCAAGAGCGGCATCCGGTTGCGCAGGTTCAGCAGCGGCGCGAGGCGCGCGGCATGGGGTGCATAGCGCGGCAGATAGGCGATCAGCCGGTCGCGCCGCGACAGCGGGTGATGCTGCCGGTAATGGTGCAGAAACTCGATCTTCATGCGCGCCATATCGACGCCGGTCGGGCATTCGCGCTTGCATCCCTTGCACGAGATGCATAGCTCCATCGTCTCGCGCATGTCCTCGCGGACGAGCGCGTCGGGACCGAGCTGGCCCGAGAGCGCCAGCCGCAACGTGTTGGCCCGGCCGCGGGTCAGGTGCCGCTCGTCGCCGGTGGCGCGAAACGACGGACACATGACCGCAGCGTCGCGGGCCCGGCAGGCACCGTTGTTGTTGCACATCTCGGCCGCACCGGCGAACCCGCCCCATTCCGACCAGTCGAGTGCGGTGGCGAGCGGCAACGGCCGGTAATCCGGCCGGTAGCGAAACAGGCTGCGGTCGTCCATCTTTGGCGGCCGGACGATCTTGCCCGGGTTGAACAAGCCCTGCGGGTCGAACGCGTCCTTGACCTCCTCGAAAGCATGGACGAGGCGCGCGCCGAACATCGCCTCGTGAAATTCGGAGCGCACCAGGCCGTCGCCATGCTCGCCCGAATGCGAGCCCTTGTATTCGCGGACCATCGCAAACGCCTCCTCGGCGATCGCCCGCATCTTTTTGACCTCGAGCTCCTGCTTGAC
>Ga0335075_10003250_pt1 | contig 25837 bp, 26 predicted proteins | sample Lox_Sample_24_FD_206723 | JGI IMG/M metagenome (GOLD analysis project Ga0335075, IMG submission 206723) | Soil microbial communities from Loxahatchee National Wildlife Refuge, Florida, United States - Lox_Sample_2.4 | ecosystem: Environmental > Terrestrial > Soil > Wetlands | place: USA...
CTGCGACAGCCCATTGTGGCGATTCTGCTGCTGATTGCCCTGTTTACTTCGGTGAGCGGTAAGCCGCTCGATGGTTTCCTGATGCTGGCTGTCGCCACCTTGCTGATCTTCGACGCGGCACGTTCCGGGCGCCAGGCTGCCTGCGGCGCTTCAGCCGCTACCGCCAGCGTCGCGGCGCCCGCGGGCAGCCGGCGGAATGCTCCGCGGCGACTGCCGGTGAAGGCAGCCTGGTTTGCGGCAGGCGTCTTGTACTGCGTCGTCGTCGGATCATTCCGCCGGTACTCCTGGCCGGCCACGGCAGCGGTGGTCGCGCTCGGCTGCCTGATGATTGCCATCGGCTGGCAGGGCCCGCTGGCCCGCCGCCAGCCGCTGAACGGTGAGCCGTTGCGTCGCGTCTGGCTGTGGGCAGCGGTACTGGTCAGTGGCGGCGTGCTGGAACTAACCTCGCTGCTCCAGCAGCCGCACCTGACGACAGACTCCTACGCGCACCCGACAATCAGTGCGCTCACTGACCCGGTGCTTGCCAGCTCTCCTGGCAGGTCGGCCATCCTTGGCGGCTGGCTTGTTACCGGCTGGTACCTGGTAAGCCGATGAGCAGCCGCGACGCGACGATTATTGGCTACCTGACCGTGCTGGCTGCCGGGATCACACTGCAGGCGGCCGCAATCAGGCGGCCTGACCGGTTGCCATCTCTAGGCCGGGTGCTGTCGCAGGTCATGCAAAGCAGAACCGGCCGGGTCGGCGTTGTCGTCGCCTGGGCGTGGGTCGGGCTGCATTTCTTCGCACGCTAGCTCCTGCGCCATTTGGCAATCGGGTCATCTGCTGGCGCGGTCAACGTGATCGGGCTGCCTTTCCCGCAACTCGCTCCGGCCCTGCGGGTAACAAGGGGTGAGCGAATTCGCGCGCCAGAGAGAGGCAGCCGATGCATGGATGTGAGCCGTGCTGACCGGGCGGCTCGGTATGACCGAGCCGGCCGGTCCGGGCACGCCCGCTGATGACGTCGAACGAGTCACTCCCGTCGGGGGCGGCGCGCGCCTAAGCGACGTGGAAATCGTCAGGGCTTCGATCCGCGACCCGAGCCGTTTCGGAGAGATCTTTGACCGCTACGCCGACGACATCGTGCGCTACGCCACCGCACGGCTGGGCAGCGATCTGGCCGAAGATGTAACCGCCGAGACATTCCTTGCGGCCTTCCGCGCGCGCGCCAGGTATGACCTGTCACGGGAGAACGCTCGGCCATGGCTGTACGGCATCGCCATCCGCCAGATCAGTAAACACAGCCGGGCTGAGCGCCGCTACCGGCAGGCCCTCAGCCGTGTCCAGCCCGAGACCGTCACCGCCGACTTCGGTGATCGCGTAGCTGACCGGGTCGCGGCCGAGCGGCTACGACCGCGGTTGTCAGCGGTGCTGTCCGGGCTGTCACACCAGGACCGGGAACTGCTGCTCCTGGTGGCCTGGGCTGGCCTGACATACGAGGAGTCCGCGCAGGCGCTCGGCGTGTCTGCCAGCGCCGTCAAATCACGGCTGCACCGAATCCGGGTGCGGACCCGCCGGGCGCTTGGCGAGATCAGCCCAGCCGTCCTCGGCGACGAAATCGATATCACTCCGCAGAAGAATCAGGAGACCTGCCGTGGATGAGATCAAGCTGTTCGCAGAACTCCAGCCGCCGCCACCGCCGGGTGCTGTCCGGATGCGCGAGGCTGCCCGGGCCCGGTTGACCGCGGCGACGAGCGCCCCGCCGGTGCACCCGGCCAGACGGCGCAGCACCGTAGTGGCCGTAGCCGCAGCAGGAGCCCTAGTAGCCGCCGGAACCGGCTACGGTCTCGCTGCCGCTCAGGGTCGCCCGAGCAGCGTGCCGGCCGGGTCGAGCCCGATACCGGCCACGGTTGCCGGACTGACCGCCGTGACCGGATGCCCAGGGGAGTACGTGACTGCGGGGACTCTCAAGAAGCTCAGCGACACCCACGCGACTATCCAGCCAGGGTCGAGTGACCAGCTGGTTACGGTCGCCACGTCCCGGTCGACGGTGATAACGCGCCCGGCGAGGGGAGGAGTGAGCGACATCACCGACGGCTCGCGCGTGTTCGTGCAAGGGAGCTGGTCCGGCCGACGACTCGCCGCGACACAGGTGGGCATCGAGGCCGGCCTCCCGGTGCCAGGATCTGTCGGGCCCCGCTTCCCGCGCCATCCGGGCAAGGTGCGCACGCTCAAGCCGCCCAAGGGAGTGCTTCCTCCTCCCATCGCATCGGGCACGGTCGAGAACGCGCACGACGGCAGCTTCACTGTCGTCATGCACAGCGCCATTCCGGGAGCCCGGCGGGTCCACGTCATCACATCGCAATCGACTCGGGTCCTGACGGACGCCAGCACCAGCCTGAACCGGCTGGACATCGGAGCCGACGTCGTGGCGGTCGGGCGAATCGGGCGCGACGGGACGCTGAGAGCCAGCACGGTGACTGAACCAGCGGGCGGACGGATCATGATCGGCGCCGGGTTGGTCAAGCTCCGGACATCCAGTTGCTCGGCTTCTGCGATCACCACGGCGGCGATCCTGGCCAGCGGCTGAGCAGCCCCGAGATCACCCGCGACCCCTGGCCCGGCTGAATCCCTGGCCAGGGGTCGCGGAGCGTCTATCGAACTCCTGCTCGATCGAGCCGACGGCGGCATCTGGCGGGGCAGTGCATGACTTCAGTGAACGTACGATGGGCGCCGATCAACGATATGTGGCGAACTGGCCACGGAGGGTAGATGTGACAAGGATGTTTCGGCGATCGGGCGGGCTCGCGGCCGTTGTCGCGGCGGCCGCGATCGGGCTCACCGCATGCGGCGGGGCCAGCGCCCTGCAAGCCACCAACGTGGCAAACCGGGTACACGTACAGGGCCAGGGCGCGGGTACCGCCATCGATCCGGCTTATTTCAGCCAGGGCGCATGCATCGCGTTCCCGCCCACGAAGGGGAACCGGAACCTGACCGTGTTCCTGGACGCGGGCCATGGCGGACTGGATCCGGGCGCGCAGGGCCGTACCGAGTCCGGGCAAGTGATCTACGAGGCTGACCAGACCTTGCCTGTGGTGCTAGACACCATGACGATCTTGCGGCGCGCGGGCTTCACGGTCGTGGTGTCAAGGACCGGGCCGACGTCGGTCGTGCGACTCGGTCCTGGCGACGTGTCCGGAGGCGCCCTGTCCAACAAAGGCGTGCATGACGACGTTGCTGCCAGGGACGTCTGCGCCAACAAGGCACACGCGAAAGTCCTGGTGGGCGTCTACTTCAACTCCGGCGCTAGCGCCGCCAACGCCGGCTCCGTGACCGCGTACGACCCAGCCCGCCCCTTCGTCGCCGATAACCTCCGCCTCGCCGACCTGGTGCAGGCGGACGTCCTCGCCGCGATGAACGGGCAGGGCTGGAAGATCCCGGACGCCGGAGTCCAGACCGATCACGGGCTCGGCTCATCGCTCACCTCGGCGAGCCGCGCCTACGGGCACCTCCTGCTGCTCGGACCGGCCAAGAAGGGCTATTTCAGCACGCCAAGCACCATGCCGGGAGCGCTGGTGGAGCCGCTGTTCATCACCGACCCCTTCGAGGCCACGATCGCCGCCAGCAGCCGCGGCCAGCAGGTCATCGCGGGCGGGCTGGCTCGCGCCGTCGAACAATACTTCGGCGGACACGCGGGGTAATCCGGAGCATCGCCGTTGAGCCGGGCCAGCGACCCTGGACAGGGTTGCCGGTCCGGCGAAGGCGTCACCGAAAACTGGACGTGCAAGGATGCTGAGTCATGCTGCCTCGGTGGGAGAACAGCCAGCTGGTACTGCATACCGCGCACGGAACTGGCAACTGGATCGGCGCCGCCAGTGCACTCATTCACGGCGACTACATCTATCTTGCCTATCGTGACAGGCATCCGGTCGAAAAGGGACGCGGCAACCGGGCGTACGTTGCCCGATCGCCAGTTTACGATGGTATTAATTTCGACACGTTGTGTGTTATCGACAAGGAGGATATGGACGCAGAGTCGTTGGAGCGTCCTGCTCTGGACGTGACGCCCGACGGTGACTGGGACCTGTACCTCAGCTGCGCCACATTCAATTCTAAGCACTGGCGGATCGAAAAGCTGCGCGCGCGCCAGCCACAGGACTTCAGCGCGCGGACACGAGAAACGGTATTTCCGGGCAGTGCCGCATTCGGCATTAAGGACCCGGTGCTGATCCGTGGCCAGGAACTACGAATCCTGGCCACGGTGCACCCCTTGACCGAGGGCGACGAGAACGCTGACCAGATGATTAGCGTGGACGCAGATAGCGGCGACTCGGTGATGGTGCCAGAGCCGGGGACCTGGTATGGCCGCGGCACCCGGCTGACGTCGGTGGTAGGCGACTATGCTTATTTCGACGGCCGGGCTTCGTCAGCAGAGAATTTCGAAGAACGGACTGGAATAGCAAGGTGGGACGGCTCACGCTACGTTGCGATAGCAGGCCCGGCGTCCAGTCCTTTCGGTCGCGGCGCATTGCGTTACGTTTCAGCTATTGAGCTGTCAGCCGGGCTGCGCCTGTACTACGAAAGCGCGACTAAGTATGGCAGTCATGAATTGCGGACTGAGCTGCGCGCCGAGCCCTGAGGTGCCCCGCGCGCAGCGCCCCGGTGCGATGCCGGCATTACCCATGAGCAGCTCACACATGTCGTTCCATCGCTGCCCGTCGAAGCGGTCACGAACCCGCCTCAGCGCCCGATCCGCAGCTTAGATTTATCAAGATACATGGTGATTTAGCGCCGTCCTGGTGTGCGCGATCGTGCTCGCCGCGTTCAGCGCCGCCTCGATCGCGGGCATCCACCGGGCTAGCAGGCGGTAGCGAACGCCATCAGGGGCGCGGTTGCCGGCTGGTGAAGTACCTGATGAGGTGCTCGCCGCCCAGGACGGCGACGCCGACACCACCGATGAAGAGAATCAGCACCCCGACGGTGTACAGGTCAGCCGCGACCAGCCCAAGCGTGCCGACGATGAGCCCGAGTAGTACGACCAGGACGACCGCTCCTGCATTTGCACGGCTCATGTACCCGATGCACCTCTGGGACAGCGTTGTGGGTGCTCCCACGTGTACCCGGAGCGCGGTCGCGGTACACATAGCGCGACAGCCCGGCAGCGCGATGCCGGGCATGCAGCGTACGGGGGCGCGCGATGGGCGCAGTGGCGCACATTCTGGCCGTTGATCCTGTGCCGGCCCGCTCGCAGATGGGGTCGTCGCTGGGATTCCACATCATCCTGGCGTGCTTCGGCATCGCATTCGCGGCCGTCACCATGATCGCGGAATGGATCGGCATCAAGCGAGGCGACGCCGCGGCGCTGCTGCTGGCGCACCGCTGGTCGAAGGTCATGGCGGTGCTGGTAGCGGTCGGCGCGGTGTCGGGGACCGTGCTGTCGTACGAGATGGGCCTGCTGTGGCCCGGCCTGATGGGCCGGTTCGGGGCTGCGATCGGCTTCCCGTTCTCGCTGGAAGGAATCTTCTTCTTCCTGGAAGCGATCTTCGTTGGGGTGTACCTGTACGGGTGGCGGCGGCTGTCCCCCTGGGCGCACTGGTGGAGCGGCATGCCGATCGTGGTGGCTGGGCTGCTGGGTGCCCTCTCGGTGATCGCTGCGAACTCGTGGATGAACTCGCCGGCCGGGTACACGCTTCGCAACGGCAAGATCACCAGGGTTAATCCGGTATCGGTGTTCTTCAACGCCTCCACCCCGTACGAGGCCGCGCACATGGTGCTCGCCGCGTATATGGTGACCGGTTTCCTCGTCGCCGGCGTGTACGCCGTGGGGCTGCTGCGCGGACGCCGCGACCGCTATCACCGGCTGGGCTTCGCCATTCCGTTCACGCTGGCCGGGATCGCGGCTCCGCTGCAGGTGATGATGGGCGACATCATCGCCCGGTTCATCGCGCACAACCAGCCGGTCAAGTTCGCCGCGATGGAATACGTCTCCAGAACCACGCGCGACGCTCCAGAATGGCTCGGCGGGATCCTGATCAATGGCCACGTCTACTTCGGCGCCGCCGTCCCGGCGTTCGACTCGATCCTGGTCGGGTTCTCGCCGCACACCCGGGTCACCGGCTGGGACAGCGTGCCTGCGGCGCAGCGGCCGCCGCTCGTCACGCTCATTCACCTGAGTTTCGACCTGATGGTAGGCCTCGGCTTCTTCCTGCTCGCGCTGGCGGCGTGGCAGGGCTGGTGGTGGTGGTTCCACCGCCGGCTGCTGGTGACTCCGTGGTTCCTGGTGCCCGCTGCCCTCGGCGGCGTGGCCGCGGTGACCGCGATGGAGGCCGGGTGGGTCGTCACCGAAGTCGGCCGCCAGCCGTGGATTGTCTACCGCGTCCTGCTGGTCAGCCACGCGGTCACGCCGGCTAGCGGGGTTCCAGTGACGCTGGGGGTGATCCTCGCCCTGTACGCGATCTTGACGGTGGTCTCCATCGGCGTTCCGATGGTCATGTCACGACGGTGGCGGCAGGGAGCGCCCGCCGAGGAGGAGGCCGAACAGGTGCCGTACGGCCCCTCCCCTGCCGGGGCCTCCGCTGCCGGGCCTGAGGCTCGATGAGTCCCTCAGTGGATTCGATCGCGGTTGCCGCGATCCTGTTCATGGTCCTCAGCGCATATGCGCTGTTCGGCGGTGCGGACTTCGGCGGCGGGATCTGGGACCTGCTAGCGGGCGGTGCCGCGCGCGGCGCAGCTCCGCGGGAGCTTATCGACGAGTCCATCACCCCGGTCTGGGAGGCCAACCACGTGTGGCTGGTCTTCGTCCTGGTGCTGCTATGGACCGCGTTTCCGCCCGCGTTCGCCGCCATTATGACCGCGCTGTTCGTCCCGCTCAGCCTGTCCCTGCTGGGAATCGTCCTCCGCGGAGTCGGGTTCGCGTTCCGGCACACCGCGGAGCGACTGCGGATGCAGCAGCTCACCGGGGTCCTGTTCGCCGCCGCCTCGCTGATCACACCGTTCTTCATGGGCACTGTCGTCGGAGCTGTGGCCACCGGGCAGGTGCCAGTGCACCCCGGCGGCAACGTCCTGGCCGCCTGGACGTCGCCTACCGCCATCCTCACCGGGTTCTTGTTCGTCGCCGCTTGCGCCTACGTCAGCGCGGTGTTCCTCGTCACCGAGTCTCGGCAGCGGGGACACCAGGACCTGATGCGCTACTTCTCGCTACGCGCCACCGCCACCGGGGTACTCACCGGTGCGCTGGCCGGCGGCACGTTCGCCGAGCTGCCGGCCAGCGCGCCACATCTGTTCGCCGGCCTCACCGGCACCGCCTTGCCGCTAGTGGCGATCTCGATCGCCGCGGGGATCGCTGTGCTGGTGATGCTGTGGCTGCGCTGGTACCACGTGCTTGCCCTGCGGGCGATGGCCGCTATCGCCGTGGCGACCGTGGTGTGGGGCTGGGGACTGGCCCAGTATCCGTACCTGTTTCCCACTTCGCTGTCCCTCACCGCGGGCAGTGCGCCTACCGGGTCGCTGGTGGCGGAATTCGTCGTGGCGGGCCTCGCGCTGCTGCTCGTGGCGCCTGGCTTCGTCCTGCTGTACCTCCTGCAGCAGCAGCGCATGCTCACGGCAGCCGAGACGGATGCTGACCTGCGCCTGGCCGCCCGGCTCGAACAAGACATTCCGGGCCGGCCCGCGGCTAACCCGGCGCCGCCCGGTACCCGCCTGACGACGGCGCTGGTACTGGCCCTGCTGACCGTCAGGGCGATCAAGGACTTGTTCTCACCCCGGGGTCGCCGGTAGCTGCCGCAGCGAATGCGGGAACAAGACATCGAGTGCCGCCGGCCGTGCTGACCAGCAGAGCCCAGGTCATGGCGCTCACGTCAACCGCCGCCGTGCCACCATGTGCGCCTGCGGTTGCGTCACAGTGATCATCGACCGTAATGCCCTGATCCTCATCCAGCCCCTAAGGTAGGTCCATGACCGGCGAAGTTTCCCCGACCAGCCAGCCACCCGATGCCGTGATCCGGGCTTCGCACGCCGACCGGGACAGGACCGTCGAGCTGCTCAGGATGGCAGCCGGCGATGGCCGGCTGACGGCAGATGAGCTCGACGAGCGGCTCGAGGCGGCCCTGACCGCCAAGACCCTCAGCGAGCTCGCCGTCCTGACAACCGACCTGCCGGACACACCAGGGCGGCCGGCCGGTGTCGCGCCGCCGCAGGCCAAGGACCTGGTCAGGTTCGCCTCCAAGGGCGGCAACGTGGTCAGGACCGGCCAGTGGGTCGTGCCGGCCAGTATCGAAGCCAAGGTCACCGGGGGGAACGTCAAGCTGGATCTCACCGCTGCGCTGATCACGCTGCCGACGCTGACCGTGGATGCCGACCTGCGCGGCGGGAACCTCATTCTGGTGACCAGGCCTGGCATCCTCGTCGAGACCGACGACCTGACGATGACCGGCGGCAACGTGAGGTTCCGCAAGGGAACGCACAGCCAGGCCGCGGTAATCCTGCGCGTCGAGCTCTCCGGGCGAGTGCGCGGCGGCAACGTGGTGGTGCGGCTGCCCAGACGGAGCTTCTGGCAGTGGCTGACCCGCCAGCCGAGGCCCTACGCGTCGGCGACGGCCTGACCAACGCGATAAGGGCGCCCGGCCTTACTCCGGCCTGGGAGTCCAGCGGAATCGCCACACCCCTACGACGGTCCCGGCACAGCCCCAGGCTGCGACGACCGCAAGATGCTTCCAGTCCGGGCCCTCATGCAAGGCAAGCGGGCCGAGCAGCGCCTCGTTGAACGGCCGAACCGGTAGCCAGCCTGCAACGCGGTTAAGCATCTCCGAGTGAATCGGCAGGTAAGTGCCAGAGATGAACAACAGCGGGAACAGTACGAGCTGGGCAACCGCCGGAGCCGCATCAGCGTTCCTGATCACCGATGCCACCCCCACGCCAAGGCCGCAGAAGCAGGCTGCCGCAAGCAGCAGCGTCACGGCGATCGCGAACCAGTTCGACGGGAACGGCACTCCGTAGAGGCGCCCGATCGCGCCAATCAGCGCAACGTCGATGAAGCTCACCAGCACGCAGTGGGCCAGCAGCCCGGCGAAATATGCCCAGGCTGGCAGCGGCGTAGCCCGAACGCGCTTGAGTATCCCGTTCTGCCGCCGCAGCGCCAGCGCGACTGTCAGCTGGCCATAACACGAGCCAAGCACCGACAGTGCGGCAATCGTGGGGACGTAGTACTGCAGAGCCGACAGCCCGCCGAAGTAGGCGCTGCCGGTCCCGCCACCAAGCAGCGCGCCGATAACGGTGACGAACACGACGGGAAACACGAACGTGAAGATCGCGCTCTGGGGGTTGCGCCAGAACGACAGCTGCTCGTACCAGATCTGATGGGCCAGCAGCCCGAGGCCGCGGTGGCGACGCCTCCGACCCGCGGATCGGCCAGTGATAGCGGCGGTCATCATCGAGCGGTCCTCTCCGGCGCGCCCGCTGGCGTGCCCTGTCTCGTGAGGTGCAGGTAGGCGTCCTCGAGGGTGGGCCGGACCACCGTCAGCCCGGCGAGTACAACGTCGTGCCGGACCGCCCAGCGGGTCAGTTCCAGCAGTGCCCGCGTCGCATTGCTCGTCTCCACGATCACGGTCCCGTTGCCGGCCTCGGCGGGCAACGGCAGGTCGCGGATGGCAAAGCCATCCGGCAGCGCGAAACGGATGCTGGCCCGTTCGGTGTCACGTCCGCCGACGGCATCGGGCGCGCCCTCGGCGACGACAGCCCCGGCGGACAGCACGACCACCCGGTCTGCCAGCGCCTGGGCCTCTTCCAGGTTGTGCGTGGTCAGCAGAATGGTCGTCCCTTCGCCGCGCAGCCGGCCGATGAGCTGCCAGGCGTCGCGGCGCGCCGCCGGGTCGAACCCCGTCGTCGGCTCGTCCAGAAACAACAGCTCAGGGTCGCCGATCAGGCCAAGGGCCAGGTCGAGCCTGCGCTTCTGCCCGCCCGACAGCGCCCTGACCTTGCGCCGCTCCTGCCCGGCCAGGCCCACCAGGTCGATTACCTCACCAGTGGTCCTAGGCGCGCGGTAGTAGCCGGCCGCGCGGGCGATGGTCTCGCGGACTGTCAGGTACGGCTCGACCGCGAGGTCCTGGAGCACTAGCCCGGTCCGTTCGCGCAGGTCCCTGCTGCTGGAGCGATCGCCTGGATCGAGGCCGAGCACTTCGGCGAAGCCACCATCGCGGTCACGAAAGCCCTCGAGGATCTCGAGCGTCGTCGTCTTCCCGGCCCCGTTGGGCCCGAGGAGCGCGACAATCTCGCCGGACCGGACGGTCAACCCCACGTCTCGCACTGCCTGGACCGAGCCGTAGCTCTTGCGCAGGCCTGCCACTTCAACTGCGTATGCCATGGCCCCATTGCAGTCCGGCGGCCAGGACCTGCGGCAGGCCCGCAGGTAGGGTCGCAGCCTGACGAAAGGATGCGCGAGATCGGCGGTATGCAACTTTCGTAGGTTCCTGGCCCGCCGAAGGAATCGCAGGAGTCGGCGACCGGGCAACCGTGACATAGCGTGACATGCATGAACGTCCGAACGTGGGCCCGGCGGCACTGGCTCTTGCTTGACGTCCTCATAGCCGTCTGCTTCGCGCTTGGCGACACGGCCAACACGCTCGGCGGCGGGTCCTGGTGGCCGGCGCACCCGAGCACGCTTGCCTGGGTAATGCTCGGCATCCAGGCTCTGGCCGACCTGTCGCTAGCCGCGCGGCGGCGTGCCCCGCTGACCGTGATCGCAATCCTGGGCGCGTTCACCGTGGCGATATCGCTGCTTATCGAGCCGGGCGGCGCCCTGACCGCCGCCAACTCGGGAAACGTCTGGGCTCCGTATGGAACTGTCCTGGCTGCGTACGGACCGTTCTACTTCCGCAAGAATCAGCGTGCCGCTTTCGCCGCCGTCGGAACCCTGACGCTCGTCGTGGCCAGGGTCTGGGACCCGTCAACCGCGGTCATCACGCTCGCCGTGCTCAGGACCGCACTCGGACCGCTGCTGGCTGTGTACTTCACCGCGCGAAACGCGATGGTCCACGCTCTGCGGGACCGGGCGGACCGCGCCGAGCGCGAGAGCCGCCTGCTCGCCGAGCAGGCCAGGGCAGACGAGCGCGCCCGGCTGGCGGGCGAGATGCACGACGTAGTGACGCACCGGGTGAGCCTCATGGTTCTGCAGGCTGGCGCGCTGAGTGTCACCGCGACCGACGAGGTCACCAGGCGAGCGGCCGAGGAGCTCCGGACTGCGGGCTGCCAGGCCCTGGAAGAACTGCGTGATCTTGTCGGCCTTCTGCATGCTGCCTCCGATGACGATCAGCCAAGCGACGATGAGCGCGGCCACGATCAGACTGACTCGGCATCCGCCCTGGCTGCGCTGGTCGCCGAATCGACAGCGGTGGGCTCGCCGGCAGAGCTCGATGAAGAAGGCGACCCAGCGCTTGCCTCCCCGGTCGTCGGACGTACGGTGTACCGGATCGTGCGCGAAGCGCTGACCAACGTCCGCAAGCACGCGCCCGGCGCGCGCGTGCACGTCCAGATCAGCTACGGCGACAGGCAGGTGACGGTAACGGTCAGCAACACCCCTGCGCCCGGTCCCGCCAGCCCAGACCTGGCCGCCACCGGCTCCGGCCTGGGCATCGCGAGCTTGCGCAGGCGCATAGAACTGGTGCACGGCACCCTGCGAGCCGGGCCGACACCTGACGACGGGTACCGGCTGGAGGCCGCGTTGCCCGCCTACGTCCCGACCGCCGAGCCTGTGAGGTTATCAGCGTGGTGCGGGTAGTCGTAGTCGACGATGAGCCGATGGTCTGCGCCCACCTGCGCACGATTCTCGGCTCGGCCGACGACATCGTGGTGGTGGACGAGGCGCACGATGGCGCGGCAGGCGTCGAGGCCGTCATCCAGGCCAGGCCCGATGTGGTTCTCATGGACTTGCGCATGCCGGGCGTGGATGGAATCACCGCCATCGAGCGAATCAGCGCTCTGACAAATCCACCCGTCGTCGTGGTTCTGACCACCTTCGACGCCGACCAGCATGTGTTGCGGGCACTGCGGGCTGGCGCGGCCGGCTTCCTGGTGAAGTCCACGCCGCCGAAAGACCTGATCGGACTCGTCCGGGTAGCAGCCGAAGGGCACATGGTGCTGTCGCCAGCTGCCGCCCGCCGCCTTGTTGCTGCGTCCGCCGACAGCCAGCAGGCCCGAGACCGGGCACGGAAAGTGACGGCTTCGCTGACAGACCGCGAAGTCGAGGTACTCCGCTGCCTGGGCGCTGGCATGTCGAACGCTCAGATCGCCGCGCAACTGTACCTGTCCGAGGCGACCGTCAAGGGCTACGTCTCGCGGATGCTGGACAAGCTAGACTGCGCCAACCGCACCCAAGCGGGGCTGCTCGCTCACGATGCGGGCATCGTCAACGGACAGGCGCGAGGCGATCAGACTCCGGACGGACATGGATAGAACATCCTGCCGTCCAGATCCACGTCGAATTTGACCGCGGCGAAACCCCAGGCCGGTGAGTACACGTTCCGGCAGAAGGCAGCGAAGCTTCGTCGCCCGGAGCAGCTGCTGCCCGGGTTGCAGACGTACTTGTCCGCTGAGTACTCAGCTTCGCCGACCCACTTACCGGTCGGCTGCAACCGCGTGCGATCGGTGCTGAAGTCGTCCCAGCCACACGGCTCGCGACCAGCCAGCGCCGTGCACGTGATGCCGTACTGCTTGCTGCCGCGCAGCGAGGCCGCCGTGCACTGGCGGTACACGTAACACTCCTCGACGATGGCGCCGTCCGCGTAGTTGCGACCCCACCAGCTCAGGTACGGCGAGTTCTTCCACAGTCCGGTCATGCCCAGGCGGTGGATCTCGTTGAAGGCATAAGCAAGGAAGTTCTGCGCGTCCCCCGGCGTGAGGTGGAAACCGGTCGTCGACGGCGGGTCGAAGCTGTCGATGTCGTCCAGCTCCACGGCGTCGAAGCCTTTGCGCGCGCACATCCGCAGCCGCTCGTCCAGCATCGGCTTGAGCGCGTCCAGCTGCCGGAAGTCCACCCAGCGTTCCTGCGGATAGCCGTAGTAGACCTTGCCGAGGGTGTCTGCGGGAAATACCCGGCCGGGGCTTGCATCCGGCCGGTAGTCCTCCCAGGCCATGTCGATATAGCAGATCGTTTTCGGATGCGCCAGCGTTGCCGCTTGCCACCGGGTGTGAATCGCGCGGACCTGAGCCCTGGTGGTCAGGAAGCCGTCCACGTCGTAGATGTCGACAGCCCTCCGCCCTGTCCGCTGCAGCGGCGTGACGCGCCCGATCTGCCAGTCCCATCGCATCGGCTGGCCGGCCGAATTGAGGTGCGGCGGGTACCAGCAACGCCGGCCGTGGCGGGGCCGGCACGCGACCGGACGGGGCATCGGCACGATCCGCCACCGGAACGCCCGCGTCGCCGACCCGGCCGAATCAGCCGTTCGCACCTGCACCCGGTGAGTGCCGAGCGCCAGTGTGCCGGTGTAGAAGACCCGGCTGGCGGGCAAGCGGCGCCAGCTGCCCGCGTCGACCCGGTACTGCTGCACCGGGGTGCCATCGGCTGAGTTGTAGTGCGGCGGATCAACCTGGAAGTACTCGGCGTCCGAGGCCGTCCGGTGTTCGGGCGTGCCGTTCACGAACTCGGTGACCGGCGGCGCCGTGACCGGATAGGCCCGGACGGTTGCCGCCGTCGTAACGCTGGCCGAGCCGTGGACGACGGTGAAAGAGAACGTGGCAGCGTTGGTCTCAACCACCTCGGTGGCGGTTTCGGTCAGCCGCAGCCGCCTGCCGGTGTCGGCGTGGCCGGCGATATAGCGGCGCGCCGCGAACGGGGTTGCCGTCGAGTCGGCACCGGCCGCGCATGTCGCCGCACAGGACTGCCAGTTGTAGCTGATCTCGAAGCTCAGTAGCTTGTCGCCGCGCGGCAAAAGGCCAGTGCGCCAGTGAAGGCCGGCGGCGCGGACCGTGCCGCCGTCGCGCAGCGGCCCGGCAATGCGCAGCCGGCCACGGCCGGCCGGGCGGCCGATCGCCGCGGGAGCCGCGGTGCTGGCTTTGACTGGCTTGGCCCTGACCGGGCTAGCCCCGATCTGGCCAGCACTCGCCCTCACGGCTGCGGGGCGGGTAGCGGCTAACCCGGACGGCCACGTTCCCGGCCAGGAGAGCGCGACGGCGACAGCCGCCAGGAGGACCACCAGTCGCGTCGCGCGCATTGCTTTTGCTCCTTACCCAAGGCCCGCCGGCAGCAACGCGGCATGCGCGGCCAGCAGTTCGTCGACCATGGCAATGGTCTGGCTGATGGTGAGGGTGGCGGCGGTGTTGGGATCGAGCAGCGCCGCCTGGTAGACGTGGTCGCGGCTGCCCTCGAGCGCAGCGGCAACGGTGAGCTCGACGACGTTCAGGAAGGTGCGGTTGAGGGCGGCAAGCTGAGGCGGCAGCGGCCCGACGCTCTGCGGCTTGGCTGACCCTGCGGACAGCTGGCACGGTACCTCGACGCAGCACTCGTCGGGCAGGCTGGAAATCAGCCCGCCGTTGCGGACGTTCACGTAGATCTCGCGCTCGGTTCCGGTCTCCACCGAGTGAATGAACTGCGAGGCAAGCTCGTCGGCCCGCTCCAGCTCAAGATCGGTTCCTGCGGTCAGCTGGTCCTGCAGCGTGGCAAGTTCTGCCAGGTTCTCCTCCGACCGCGACAGGTAGTCGCCGACGAAGATCCGGTACTGATCCACCTGATCGTCGTGGCGCATGAACCACGGCACGTACTCGGCTGAGTGCTCGCTCGATTCAGTCGGGAAGTACCCGAACCGCCGGTACAACTCGACTCTGACCCGCCGTTGCAACTCTGGTGAGCGATCGATAACCTCCGCCAGCCGCGGGTACAGCGAGACACCGTCCTGCTCAAAGCGCAGCACGAACGCCTGGTGATTAAAACCGGCGGTCACGAACCGGACGGCGGCCGGGTCCGCGCCGACCAGGCTGGTCAGGAACGCGTGCGTGTCACGGACCGAATGGCAAAGCCCGAACACGTTGCGGAAAGCAGTGCCGGCGTAGACCGCCCACGGCAGCATCGCCATCGGGTTGGAGTAGTTGAGCAGATAGGCGTCGGGGCAGTAGCGCACCATGTCGGTCGCCAGCGCGGTGACGACCGGGATCGTCCGCAGGCCGCGGAAGATACCGCCGATCCCCAGCGTGTCGCCGATGGTCTGGCGGACGCCATAGCGCGCCGGGATGTCGAAGTCGGCGCGCGTCGCCGGGTAACCGCCGACCTGGACCTCGTTGATGACGTACCGCGCGCCGTCCAGGACGGCCCCGCGCTCGGCGGATGCCGTCACCGTGGCGTTCGCCCCGGTCTGCGCGACCAGCTTGCGCGTGAGTGCCTCGGCGAACTCGAGCCGCTCCGGGCTGATGTCGTGCAACGCGAGATGCAGTCCTTGAGCGGCAAGCTCGGGATAGCCGCATAGGTCGGTGACGACGTTGCGGGTGAACTCAATGCTGCCTGCGCCGATGAACGCGACTGTGACCACAGCTCGACAGTGTTGCATTCAGTCTCGAATCGAGCAAGAGCGAGCATACATGAGCAAGATCTAGCAGGCACGGCACTTGCTGTCTGGTGATCTTTGCTCCGAATTGGGAGGAGTCTAGGGATTGACAACGGTCCTTGGCTATGAGCAATGATGTCGGAAACACGTATGGATCGCGTATGACCGTGCATGTTTCGTCGTCTCGCTGTTCGCAGTCTCGCTGTTTGCAGTCTCGCTGTTTGCAGTCTCTCGTCGGGAAGGGGTCTGGCAATGAGAGGTCACTGGCTTAGCGCCGCAGCGGCTTCGGCACTGCTCGCATGCGGGCTCGCCGCGTGCGGGACAGGCACTCCGAACTCGACCGCGGGTGGCCTGCAGATCTGGGAGGGCTACACCGGCGCTGAGGCGAAGGCGTTCACCCACCTGCTCGCGGTCTGGAACAAGGCACACCCGAGCGAGAAGGTCAGTTACCTCTACGTCAACAACGACGACTCGCTGCCGAAGCTGCTGACCGCGGTCAAGGGCGGCAGCCAGCCGGACATCGCCTACGTCTATGGCTCGTGGGCGCCAAACGTCGCGCAGATCCCGCAGGTCGTGAACCTGACCAAAGTCGTGCAGCAGCCTGGCGTCGACTGGTCTGACTTCTGGGTCGGCGAGCGCGACGTCGCCACTGTGAAGGGCGAGGTCATCGGCATCCCGGCGCTGGTTGACAACCTCGCGGTGGTCTACAACAAATCGCTGTTCGCCGCTGCGGGCCTGCCCGCGCCGGGCCCGGACTGGACCTGGAATCAGTTCGTCGCCGACGCGAAGAAGCTGACGATACCGGCGAAGAAGCAATTCGGTACCGCCTACGTGACGCCCGGCACCGAGGACACGGTCTGGCACTGGGAGGCGCTGCTGTGGGAAGCCGGCGGGCAGATCCTGAACTCCACTAACACCAAGGCAGCGTTCGACTCGCAGGCCGGCCTGGAGTCTCTTAACACCTTGCGGACCATGGCCGTGACGGATAAGTCCATGTACCTGGATCCGAGCGACTCCGAGTACGCCAACCTGTTCAACTCCGGCAAGATCGGGATGCTGGTCACCGGGCCGTGGGACCTGTCCGGCTTCCCCAACGTGAAGTACGGGGTGCAGATCATGCCGTCGTTCCCTGGCAGCAGCGGCGGGCACCAGACCATCTCCGGGCCAGACAACTGGGTGATCTTCAACAACGGATCCAAGCGAGTCGCCGCGGCCGAGAAGTTCCTGATCTGGATGACTGCGACGCCGCAGGCCACCTACTTCTCCCTGCACACCGGCGACCTGCCGATCCGGCAGTCGGTGGAGAACTCGCCCCAGTTCCTGCAGAAGATGGATCAGGCGCTTCCCGGCGTGGACACCTTCGTCAGCAACCTCGGCAACGTCAAGCAGGCACGACCTCAACTGCCGACTTATCCGAAGGTCTCCACCATCCTCGGCCAGATGATCGTGTCGGTGCTGCTCGGCAAGACTCAGCCGAGAGCCGCCCTGGCCAGCGCTGCCCAGCAGGTGAACCAGGCACTGGCAAGCGGCTCGAGTTCCTGACGTGATAGTTCGAGCAGCACTGGCGCGCCAGGCTGGCCAGCCGTGGCGCACCAGGCAGCCCGGTCGGCCAGCCAGGCCCAAGGCCAGCGAGCAGGCGGCCGGCTGGGCGTTCGTGACACCCGCCGTCGTGCTGATCATCGTGTTCGGCGTCGTGCCCATCGTCTGGTCGGCGGTCATGTCGTTCCAGCGGAACAACCTGTTCTCGCCGAACACGCCGTTCGTCGGCCTCAGCAACTACCGCCAGATGCTGCACGACCCGGTTATCGGCCAGGCGATCACGCACACAATCGTCTACACCGCACTGTTCGTTCCCGGCACGATGCTGGTCGGCCTCTTCCTCGCCGTGGCGATGAACAGGAAGCTCAGGTTCATCTCGGTCTACCGGACCGCGGCCTACGCGACGATGGCGATCTCCACGATCAGCGAGGCGCTGGTCTTCATCTGGCTGTTCGACCCGTCTTACGGCATCGTCAACTACCTGTTCCACCTCGTCGGCTTCCCGCAGCAGCAGTTCCTGAACTCGACGTCCGAGGCGCTCTACGTCATCGTCATCATGACGATCTGGGGCTGGACCGGCTTCGCCGTGGTGATCTACCTGGCGGCGCTGCAGGGCATCCCGCAAGCGCTGACCGAGGCGGCCGCGATCGATGGCGCCGGACGGTGGGCGACGTTCAGGCGGATCACGCTGCCGTTGCTGAGCCCGGCTTCGCTGTTCCTGGTCGTCTGGCTGACGATCAACGCTCTGCAGTTGTTCGACGAGGTCTACCTGAGCACGCAAGGCGGCCCGCTGAACTCCACGACCGTGCTCGTCTACTACCTGTACGAGCAGGCCTTCGGCGGCGCGAACTTCAACTTCGGCTATGCATCCGCGATCGCTTACTTCCTGTTCGTCATCATCATCGTGGTCACCGCGATCCAGTTCCGGGTCGGCCGCCGGCTCGTTCACTACCGGTCCTAGCCATGGCAGCGCCTATCGCCGCGGCTACCGCCGCCGCCCCCGCCACGCCAGCGGCACTGCCTCGCCGTCGCCGTGTGCGACTGCCGTTCAGCCCGTGGCATCTCGTGCTGATCCCGGCGACGATCGTGCTGATCTTCCCGTTCGCGTGGCTGCTCATTACATCCGTCGAGACGCCTGCCGAGGCGCTGCACTTCCCGCCGATCCTCGTGCCGCACCATCTCGACTTCGGCAACTACCCGCAGGCACTGCAAGCTGCGCCGTTCGGCCGGTTCTTCATCAACAGCGCAGTCGTGGCCGTTACCACCGTCGTGGCCAACGTGGTGATGTGCTCCCTGGCCGGTTACGCCTTCGCCCGGTACCGGTTCTTCGGTCGCGGGTTGCTGTTCGCCCTCATCATGACGACGCTGATGGTGCCGTTCCAGGTGACGATGATCCCGCAGTACATCATCACCAAGTGGCTCGGCATCAACGTGGTGGCCGAGTTCGGGCTTAACCACATCGGCGCGCTCATCGTGCCGAACGCCGCTACCGCCTTCGGCGTGTTCTTCCTGCGCCAGTTCTTCCGCACGCTGCCGATCGAGTACGAGGAGGCGGCGAGAGTCGACGGCGCACGGCGGCTCACTGTGTTCTGGCGGATCGTGCTGCCGCTATCCGGCCCGGCGCTGTCCACCCTGGCGGCACTCACCTTCCTGGACTCGTGGAACAACTTCCTCTGGCCGCTGATCGCGGTCAACCAGACCAATCAGATGACGCTGCCGCTAGGTCTGGCGACGTTCCAGGGAGCGCATTCCACCGAGTGGACGCTGCTGATGGCCGGCAACGTGATGAGCCTGATCCCGATAATGATCATCTTCTTTGCCGCGCAGCGGTATTTCGTCCGCTCGGCCGCGGCCACAGGCCTCACCGGCACCTAAGCGAGCCACCGGCAGGACAACGAGCATGAAGGAGTGAGAGTGACGGAGCGGGCGGAAGAGTTCGCTGGCAGCCCTGCGTTTACCGGCAAGACTGTGCTTCCTGGCAAGACTGTGGTTCCTGGCAGCACGGTGCTTCCTGGGAACACTGTGCTTCCTGGCAGCACGGAGGCGGAGATTGCCTCGCAGCCCGACTGCTGGCTGCGGGCGGCCGAGCTGGCCGGCGAGTTGGGCGCGAAGCTGCCCGCTCGCGGCGAGCGGGTGGCCGTCGTCGGCTGCGGGACCTCGTGGTTCATCGCGCAGTCGTACGCAGCTGCGCGCGAGGCGGCCGGGCATGGCGAAACCGATGCGTTCGCGGCCTCGGAAATGCCCGCCGGACGGCGGTACGACAGGGTGCTGGCGCTGTCGCGGTCAGGCACGACGACGGAAATTCTCGACCTGCTCGCCCGGCTGCACGGCGCCGCCCGCACCGTCGTGATCACCGCGGACAGCGCGACTCCGGTGGCGAGCGCGGCCGACGCCGTCATTGCGCTGGACTTCGCCGACGAACAGTCGGTAGTGCAGACCAGGTTCGCGACCAGCGAGCTTGTGCTGCTGCTCGGGCACCTCGGCTACGACATCGCGCCAATGGCTGCGGCAGCCCGGTCGGTACTTTCCGCCGAGCTGCCAGCTGAGCTGCTGCAGGCAGAGCAGTTCACGTTCCTCGGCACTGGCTGGACCTGCGGCCTTGCCCATGAGGCTGCGCTGAAGCTGCGCGAGGCTGCGGGCTTGTGGACCGAGTCCTACCCGGCGATGGAGTACCGGCACGGGCCGATCGCGGTAGCCGGGCCGGGCCGGGTGGTCTGGCTATTCGGCCCCGCTCCCGAGGGCCTCGCTGCCGAAATCGAGGCAGCAGGCGGGCTGGTCTGGCAGCCGCCAGAAGCCGAGCTGCTGCCGCTCGCCGAGCTGGTCCGTGTCCACCAGGTGGCCGCGGCGATCGCCCGCGCCCGCGGCTTCGACCCGGACCGGCCACGGAACCTGACCAGGTCGGTCATCCTGCTCCCCCGCTAGCTGCCGTGATACTCGTCGTTGCGCTCAACCCCGCGCTGGACGTGACGCACCAGCTCAGCCACGTCGACTGGGCGGGCGTGAACAGGCCAGACGCCGTGCATGAGCAGCCCGGCGGCAAGGGCCTGAACGTTGCCCGCGTGCTGCACGCTGGTGGATCCGACGTGCTACTTGCGGGACTTGCCGGTGGTCATACCGGGAACGAGCTCAAAGCCGCACTCGGCGCAGCGCACGTCCCGGCCGTCTTCGCTGACATTGCCGGTGAGACCCGGCGGACGTTCGCGATCGTGGACAGCGAGCGGGCGCAAACAGCGATGTTCAACGAGCCCGGACCAGTGGTGAGCGAGGCTGAGTACGCGGCCTTTGCCGCGCTGTTCGGCGAGGCGCTGCCGCGCAGCTCGGCCGTGGTGCTGTCGGGCAGCTTGCCGCCCGGACTTCCGGCACGCACGTACGCCCGCCTGATCACGATGGCGGCCGAGGCTGGCGTGCCGACCCTGCTTGACGCCTCCGGCGATCCACTCCGGTTCGGGGTGGCGGCCGGCCCGGCCATCGTCAAGCCAAACCTGGCAGAACTGGAGGTAATAGCTGGCCAGCCGCTACCCGGTGACTGCGCTGTCGTAGCGGCCGCAGCCGACCTGCGGGCCTTCGGCGCCGACGCCGTCGTGGTGACGCTCGGCACTGACGGCCTGCTGGCCGTAACCGGCGAGGGAAGCTGGCACGCCAGGCCTGAGCCGGTCGCCGGCAATCCGACTGGCGCCGGTGATGCGGCGGCAGCCGCACTCGTACACGGGCTGGTCGAGGGCACTCCGTGGCCCGACCGAGTCCGCCACGCGGCGGCGCTGGGAGCTGCCGCGGTCGCTGCGCAGGTCGCCGGGGAGTACGCGCCGGCCGACTATGAGCGCGCGCTCGCGAGCGTGCGCGTGACTAGCTGGGAGCAGTCGTCGTGCCATTGACCACAGCAGCCGAGCTTGTCGGCGCGGCCTACGCGGCCGGCCGTGGCGTGATTGCGTTCAACGTCATCGGGCTTGAGCACGCGGAGGGCATCATCGCCGGGGCGGAGGCCGCGGGAACCGGCGTTGTGCTGCAGGTCAGCCAGAACTGCGTGGCCTACCACGGCTCGGTTACCCCGATCGCGACCGCGGCACTTGCGGCAGCCCGCGCCGCTGCCGTGCCGGTGGCCGTGCACCTGGACCACGCGACCAGCGAAGAACTCGTCAGAGAGGCAGCAGCAGTTGGCATCGGCTCGGTGATGTATGACGCCTCGGTGCTGCCTTATGCGGACAACGTGCGCATGACCGCGAACGTCGCGGCCTGGTGCCACGAGCGGGACGTCTTCGTCGAGGCCGAACTCGGGGAGATCGGCGGCAAGGACGGCGTGCACGCGGCAGGAGCGCGCACCGATCCGGTTGAGGCGGCAGAATTCGTCCGGCTGACCGGCGTCGACGCGCTGGCGGTCGCCGTCGGGAGCTCGCATGCCATGCAGACCAGGGACGCGGTACTCGACCTCGGCCTGGTGCGGCGCATTCGCGCTACGGTGCCCGTGCCGCTGGTGTTGCATGGCTCGTCCGGCGTGCCCGATGATGCGTTGAGCGCCGCGGTAGCAGCCGGGCTGACCAAGATCAACATTGCCACGCAGCTGAACAAGGTGTTCACCGCTGCGGTCCGGAGCCGCCTGGCTGACGACGCCGCGGTGACAGATCCCCGGCGTTACCTCTTCGCGGGCCGGGACGCGCTCGCCGCGGAGGTGTCTCGCTTGCTCGGTGCGCTCCGGGCGGACGCAGGGAGTCTGGTGTGAGCCGGTACAGCCGCTGGAATCAGCTGCTCGAGTTGCTGGCTGCCGAGGGCCAGCTTCAGGTGGAGCATGCCGCCGGAGTCCTGGGTGTCTCGACGGCAACTATCCGGCGCGACTTCGACGACCTGGCCAGTCAGCAGATGCTGGCGCGGATCCGCGGCGGCGCGGTCGCCCAGGGCGTTACTTACGACCTGCCGTTGCGCTACAAGTCCGAGCGGCATCCGTCAGAGAAGCAGCGGATCGGCGTGATGGCTGCCGGCCTCGTCCAGCCCGGCCAGGTTGTCGGCCTGAACGGCGGAACGACCACAACCGAGGTGGCCAGGGCACTGGCCGTGCGGACCGATCTCACCTCAGCGGCAGGCTCGCCGGCCGCAACCGTCGTCACCAACGCCCTGAACATCGCCACCGAGCTGGCGGTCAGGCAGCACATCAAGATCGTGGTGTCGGGCGGCGTCGCCCGCCCGCAGTCGTACGAGCTCACCGGGCCGCTGGCCACCGGAGTGCTGGAGCGGGTGAGTATCGACATCACGTTCCTCGGGGTAGATGCCATCGACCCGGCTACCGGTGCGATGGCGCAGCACGAGGGCGAGGCCAGCATCAACCAGCTGATGGCGAGTCAGGCAAGCCAGGTCGTCGTTGTCGCGGACAGCTCGAAGGCCGGTCGCAGGGCCTTCGCGCGCATCTGCGCTATCGGGGAGATCGATGTGCTCGTGACCGACGCGGGCCTGGCTGACGAGGCGGCGGCCAGGTTCGCCGACGCCGGGGTTCGGGTGCTGGTCGCGTGACTGGCCAGACCGGATCTTCTGCTGGTCGCGTGACTGGCCAGACCGGATCTTCCATGATCCTGGAGACTTATACACGCTCCCACATGCATAGGTCTCCAGGATCATGAAAACGCGAACCGATCTCGACCTTCTGGTCGTCGGCGACTGCAATCCGGACGTGCTCGTGCTCGGCGAGGACGTGGTGCCGGAATTCGGCCAGCAGGAGAAGCTGGTTGGCAGCATCTCGCTGGTGGTGGGCGGTTCGGCCGCGATCACCGCGGTGGCCGCCGCGCGGCTCGGGCTTCGGGTGTCGCTGGCTGCAGTTGTCGGCGCGGATCCGGCTGGCGAGTTCATGCTCGCGCTGCTCGCCAGTGAAGGCGTCGATACCAGCGCCGTCATCGTCCGGCCGGGCCTCGCCACTGGCATGACTGTCGCGCTGTCGAGCGGCACCGACCGGGCCATCATCACTGCGACCGCCGCGATGACATCGCTGACCGCGAGCGACGTGCCGCGCGCCCTGCTGGCCAGCGCACGTCACCTGCATGTCAGCTCCTACTTCCTGCTCGAGCAGTCGCTTGGGCCAGGCCTCGCCGGTCTGCTCGCCGAGGCACGCGCGAGCGGGACGACGACGTCGCTGGATACCAACTGGGATCCAGCCGGACAGTGGGGCGGCGACCAGCTACGCGAGGTACTCGACCAAACCGGCGTCCTGCTGCCAAATGCGGAGGAGGCGTGCCGGCTCAGCGGCCAGGCCACCGTGCAGGCCGCGCTGCCAAAGTTGACTTCCGCGGTCGCCAAAGTCGTTGTCAAACTCGGCGCCAGCGGGGCGCTCAGCGCGGACGGCAGCCTGGTGCAGCGGGTCGCGCCGCCTGCCGGGCTGGCAGGCGAGGTCATCGATGCGACCGGCGCCGGCGACTGTTTCAACGCGGGCCTGATCGCGGGCCTGTTGCGCGGCCTGGACCTCGCGGCCGCTACCAGGCTGGCCTGCGCAGTGGGATCAGCGTCCACCCGTGCGGCAGGCGGGACAGCGGCCGCACCGGACCTGGCGGCCGCGCTCGCACTGGCCAACACTGTCCTGACCAGTGGTGAGTAACGCCGTTCGTGTTGGCGTTCGCGTGCTGGATCCTGGTCAGGATCTCGTCGGCACACTGGGGCTACGGCGAATGGCCTGGTGTGATCGTTCAGCAGTCGAATGACCAGCGTGCTGGTATGAGGTGCAACAATCACCCCGTGCAGCCATCAGCGGCTCCACCGGACCACTTGGCCGTGGCTCGCAGGAGACTCGGGTTCACCTGCGCCGTCTTCGTCGTCTGCTGGGCCGTGCCAGGAGCGGCGTACTGCGTTGTTACTTTGCCGTCGGCGCTGTATGGCCCAGGGGTGCTTGCGTCCTGGATCTGGTGGGCCGGAGTGCTGTACGCGATCTTCTGGGTCAGCCTTCCGGTGATTCTGCTGGTCGTCGGGATCGGCCACCTGCGCTTTGCGGTACCAGGATGGCGGTGGCCAGCCGCGTGGGCATGCGCGGTAGTTGCAGGCATCGCCCTTGATCCGTTCGGGTTGCTCGCCCTCAACCCGTTTGACAGCCATTCCTGGTACTGGGTTGCACTGTTCAGCGGGTTTGTGGCTCTCGGCGCGGCGATGATGGGAATCCTGATCAGCGCTGCCCGGTGGGGAGCACGCGAACGCTAAAACGAACGCCTTTACCGCGCCGCTGGCAGGGCAGCTGGACCCGGCTCAGAAGTGCCGCGTGGCGGAATCCGCGTTCGCTACCGTACCGAGCGTGCCGGGCAGCCGGGAGAAGCCGATCGAGGAGCTCGGCGCGGACCAGGCGCGCCGCATGTCGGCCGGAGTGACAGACCCGGCCGCCTCGGTCGGCATGCCGTCCAACGGCATCCGGAAGTAATGGCCGTCCACGCAGGCCAGCGCGACGTGCTCGACCGGGCCATCGGTGCTGCTAAGCGAGAACCGGCCAGTAATCTCGGCTGGCAATCCGCACTCCGGGCACTCGCTAAGGCTCTGGACGACGCTCGCGCTCCGCTGGAGGCTGGCGCGTTCGCGGGTGTCACGCGGGCCACCGGGCCGGCCCCTGTCAGACCCGGTGGCCCGGCCTGCGACGGAAACCATCCGTGCTTCCCCCCATCGCCGCCGCTGTGGAGCGGTAGCGCCGGCGTGCCTCGGTAGCGTCGGCGCTACCGGTCTGCGGATGAACTGCCGGCGGCACTGATACATGGCTGTCCGGATTTTCGGTAATTCGTGTCAGCCGCGTGTATCAGCGGGGCTGTTGGCGCATCCGGGTTGCAGGAAGGAGCCAGCCGCATGCCGCAGTTATGGCGAGCAGAGCCCGAGAGGGGGGCGCAGATGACCCTGACATACGGGGATGTCCGGGTCGCGCGTCAGCACGGGTCACTGCGAGTTCCGGCATGCGGCTGGCTCCGTACTCCCTGGCTAGCTGGGCAATCGAGTCAGTTTGTGGCAGAACTGCCCAGGGTCCGTCCGATGCACGGAATAACATTCAGGTGGGTCCGCCGGCTTCGGAAAGGACGCACCATGCGCGACGACCCGTCAGTCATTGCCCTGGTAGAGAGGGTATGCGACGGCGACCAGGACGCCTGGGACGAGATCGTCGAGCGATACTCCCCGCTGGTGTGGGCGATCTGCGCCCGGTTCCAGCTCAGCCGGACTGACACCGATGACGTCGCCCAGGGCGTCTGGGTCATGCTGGTGGAGAACATCCGCAATCTCCGGCAGCCTGCTGCGCTTCCCGGCTGGCTGGCGACGACCACCAGGAATGAGTGCCTGCGGATATTGCGCACAGCGCGCAGGTATGACCCGGACGGATTGCCCGCCGAGGACTTGATGCCGCCAGACACCAGCGAGCGGGCCATCGAGGAAGACCTGATCGAGGCGGAACTCAACGTTGCGCTGCGCGCCGCGTTCGCTGAACTGCCGGAGGCTTGCCACAAGCTGCTGTCGATGCTGATTCAGGATCCGCCGCCGAGCTACGCGGAGGTTAGCTCGTCTCTCGGCATGCGGGTCGGCAGCATCGGTCCAACCCGTGCCCGGTGCCTTGCCCACTTGCGGCGGTCGCCGCATCTCGCCGTTTTCCTGCCTGAGCGGGCCGGGGCCATCGAAGTGAAGGAGACGGGGAGGTGAGCGCGGTGAGCAGTGGCCTTACTGATGATGAGCTCCTCGAGGCACTACAACGAGCAGTAAGCGCGAGGGCGGCGGTGCCGCCTGATTTCGTCGCAGCGGCCAGGGATGCTTTTGCCTGGCACAACATCGATGCCGAGCTTGCCCGCCTGACGTATGACTCGCGTAATGCCGAG
>Ga0335075_10003251_pt1 | contig 25824 bp, 25 predicted proteins | sample Lox_Sample_24_FD_206723 | JGI IMG/M metagenome (GOLD analysis project Ga0335075, IMG submission 206723) | Soil microbial communities from Loxahatchee National Wildlife Refuge, Florida, United States - Lox_Sample_2.4 | ecosystem: Environmental > Terrestrial > Soil > Wetlands | place: USA...
TGGCAACGGCGTCAGCAGGCGAAGCTCGTCCGGTATTGCAAAATTGGTTGCAGCCCGGCAGGCTCTTTGCGCAGGAAGATGAAGCATGCCGCGGATTGCCCGTCCCACGCTCCGCGACGTCGCCCGCGAGGCGCAGGTCTCAATTGCCACTGTCTCCCGTGCCCTCTCGCGCCCGGCGCTTGTGGAGAGCGGCAGGCGCGCCGACATCGAGCGTGCTGCACACCGGCTCGGCTATCTGCCGAACGCCGTCGGGCGGGCGCTTGCCTCCGGTTCGAGCCGCACTGCCGGCGTGATCGTGCCGACCCTCGACGCCGCGATTTTCTCGCGCGCGATCCAGGCGCTGCAGCACCGCCTCGCCGAGGCGGGTTACCAGCTCCTCGTTGCGGCCCACGATTATTCGCTCGCCGCCGAGGCCTCCGCAGTCCGCGCCATGCTCGGCCATCGGGTCGATGCGCTCCTGCTGGTCGGCGCGGACCGCGCCGAGGAAACGCGCCGGCTGCTGGAGGCCGCGCGCGTGCCGGTGCTGATCACCTGGTCGTTCGATGCGGCGTTCGACTGCATCGGCTTCGATAATGAAGCGGCGGGGCGCATCGCGGCGGAGCATCTGCTGGCCCTCGGCCATCGCCGCATCGGCATGATCTCGGGGCTGACCGAGCACAACGACCGCGCGCGGCTGCGCCGGGCGGGTGTGGCCGCGGCGCTCGCCGCCGCCGGCCGTACGCTGCCCGATTGGCACGTCGTCGAGCAGCCGTTCAGCCTCGCCGGCGGCCGCGCCGCGCTCGCCGAGCTGCTCGCGCTGACCGAGCCGCCGAGCGCCATCGTCTGCGGCAATGACCTGCTGGCCGCCGGCGCGCTATTCGAAGCCCTGGCCCGCGGCATCCGCGTGCCCCAGCAGATCTCCCTTGTCGGCATCGATAATCTCGAGATCGCGGCGCATCTTTCGCCGCCGCTCACGACGGTGCATCTGCCGACGGCGAAGTTGGGCCGGCTTGCCGCCGAGCACGTGCTCGCCCGGATCGCCAACGAGAAGGTGCCCGCGCGCCGCGAGCTTCCGGTTGCTCTTGTCGAACGCGGCTCGACCGCGCCGTTCGCTTCGGGGTAGGAGCGCGCCTCAGCCGGTGGCGAGCGCCGCCTGCGGCGCGGGCGGCGCATAAGCCGCCGGCTGCAATCCGGCACAAAGCCAGCGGACGAGCGTAGTGATGTCGTAGACCGGCAGCCCGACCGCCTCGGCCAACATCGCGGCATAGGGCGGCATGTTGGTGCATTCCAGCACGACCGCCCCGACGTCCGGATGCCGCCGCACCAGCTCGCGCCCGGCCTCTAGCACGTCGCGCGCGGCGAGCGCCACGTCGAGCTCCTCCTTCTCGCCCCTGACCAGCACCCGGAAGAATTCGACGCCGTTCTCAGTGCCTGCGAGCGGCGTATCCGGCGGCGCACCGACCGCCTCGAGATGCGCCGGCGTGAGCGAGGCGGCCGAAACCGTCACCACGCCGACGCGCCGGCCGGGCGGCAGGCTCGCCTGCACGAGGGGGATCTGCAGCAGCGCGCTGGTCGCGACCGGCACGCCCACGCGGGCCGCCAGTTCGCGCTGAAAGAGCGAAAGAAAACCGCAGCTCGTGGTGATCGCTCCGGCGCCGAGCGCGACCAGCTCTTCTGCTGCCTCGACGAACTTCGGCAGCAGGCCCGCCGCTCTGTGCAGCACTACGCGCTCGGGATTCGCCCCCCGCACCACGCGATAGAGCACAGGAAAAGGCCAGGTCCCCGCGTGCCCGATATCGCCTGGAATGCGCGCGAAGCGGGTCTCCAGCATCAGGATGCCGAGCGGCGCACCGAACACGGATTTCCCGCCGCGCGCGACGGCCCGTCCCGGCTCCGCCGGCAATGTGTCCATTTCTCTCCCGCCTCCCTCATTGCCCAAAGGCCGGCCCGCTGCGATGCTAGAAGCTGCCACGGCCCAAGGGAAACGAGGAGGGGAAATCGGGTGAGGAAATCGTCCATCGAGGGCGTCACGGCAGAACGAGCGTTCACGCGCGAAGATCTCGATGCGCTGCGCAGGTGGGACACGCCGACCATCTGCAACGGGCTCGAGATCGTGGTTCCCGGCCGCCGCGCCATCGGCTTCACGGTCGAGCCGATGATCGCCGCCGACCGGCGCCTGCCGCCGATCGTCGGGCTGGCGCGCGTCGGCACGCTGCGCGCGAAGGAGCCGCCGCGCGGGACGGTTGCCAGTCGGCTCGACTGGTATGACTACGTCGCCGAGGCAGACATGCCGAGCGTTGTCGTGCTGCAGGACATCGACGATCAGCCCGGCTATGGCGCCTTCTGGGGCGAGGTGCATACGCGCGTGCACAAGGCGCTCGGCGCGCTCGGCTGCGTCACCAACGGTTCGTTTCGCGATTGCGACGTGCTCGCCGAGGGTTTCCAGATCATCGGCGGACGCATCGGCCCCAGCCACGCGCATGTCCACCTCGTCGAGTTCGGCAGGCCGGTGAACGTCTTCGGCATGCAGGCCGCCCATGACGACGTGATCCATGCCGACTTCCATGGTGCGGTGGTCGTTCCGGCCGAGGCCGTGAAGAAGCTGCCGGAGGCGATCGCGCTCGTCGGGCGGCGCGAGAAGGCGATCATGGATGTCTGCGCCGCACCCGATTTTTCCCCGGCAAAGCTCCGCGAGGCGGTGCGCCGGGCAGGGGAGATCCACTGATGCTCAGACCAGGTCCGCGCTATCCCGACGAAACCGTCGAGGTGCTCGATACGTCGTTCGGCAAATATCGCCTGCCGCAGGCCTCGGTCGAGCACCTCGCCGACGGCTGCCGCTGGTCGGAGGGTCCGGTCTGGTTCGGCGACGGCCGCTTCCTGCTGTGGAGCGACATTCCGAACAACCGCATGATGAAATGGGAGGAAGAGACGGGCGCGGTCAGCGTGTTCCGCAAACCCTCCCACTATTCGAACGGCAATACGCGTGACCGCCAGGGCCGGCTCGTCACCTGCGAGCACGACGCGCGCCGCGTGACTCGCACGGAGCACGACGGGACGATCACGATCCTGATGGATCACTTCGACGGCAAGCCGCTCAATTCGCCGAACGACATCGTGGTCAAGTCGGACGGCTCGGTCTGGTTCACCGATCCGCCATTCGGCATTGCCGGGCATTACGAGGGTCATCCGGCGCCGCAGGAGCTGCCGACCAACATCTATCGGCTGGATCCGGAAACCGGTCAGGCGAGTGTCGTCTCGGGCGATGTGATCTATCCGAACGGCCTCTGCTTCTCGCCCGACGAAAAGCTCCTCTACGTCGTCGAATCCCGTTCCACGCCGCGCCATATCCTCGCCTTCGACGTGACCGGCAGCGGCACCACGCTCAGCGGCAAGCGGATCCTGATCGATCCCGGGCCCGACGGCACACCTGACGGTATCCGCTGCGACGTGCACGGAAATATCTGGGCCGGTTGGGGAATGACCGACGAGCTCGACGGGGTGCGCATCTTCAATCCCGACGGCAGGGCGGTCGGCCACGTCCATCTGCCGGAGCGCTGCGCCAATCTCTGCTTCGGCGGCGTCTGGCGCAACCGCCTCTTCATGGCGGCGAGCCACTCGGTCTATTCGCTCTATGTGAACACGCAAGGCGCGCCCGGAGGATAAAGCCGGCGGCAAAGCCGGCGCGGCTCCTACGGAACGAATCGGCGCCTCACCGAGGCAAGCCGCGCGGCTTGCATGCCGGTGCAGGCCGCGGCACGGAACCGCTGCACGTCGTTGAGCATGAAGGCCGGGGCGTCGGTCCGGGCGAGCCGGAGACCGACCGTATCCACGCCTTGCACATTCCCGAGCCACACGAACGGGCGCGCATCGGGCTCGACGCTCGCGATCCGGAGATTGCGCATCAGCACATTTCGGGCGTGCCGAATAAAGAACCCCTGTGCGGGCAAGCTGCCGAACGCTTCCGGCGAGGGATAGAAGCGCGTCTCCTCGGGCGGGACGATTCGTGCCATCGCCGCCGTGCCGCCGCCCTTCTGCACGATGCTGATGTTGCGCAGCACGATGTCTTCGAGCGGATGGCCCGGAATGCCGCTGAGGATCGCCGGCATGGCGTTGGCCGGCGCCTCGCAGACCACGTCGCTGATGCTCACCCGCCTGAGCACACCGACCGGCCGGCCGGGTGGCGCGCGCATCCGCGCGCCGAGCCGGAGGAACAACGGGGCATTGCGGATATCGCGCATCGTGAGCCCGGAGATGGTGATGTCCTCGGCGATCCCGCCATCGACGCACTCGATCGCCAGGCCACGGCATCCCTCGAAGATGCAGTTGCTGACCGTAATGTTTCGGAATCCGCCGACCGACTCCGTGCCGAACTTGATGCGTCCGACCGGCTTGCCCCCATAAGGGCTGCGGTTGGCCGCGAAGCAGCGGAAACTTCCATCCACCAGCGCGCCGAGCCGATAGCGCCCGGTCACGGTGCAATCGCTGATGACCACATTCTCGGTCGCCCGTACCTCGCCCAGCGCGTACGAGCTCTTCAAGGCAATGCCGTCGTCCCACGGCGAATTCACACGGCAGCCGGTGATCCGCACGTTGCGGCAGCAATCGATGTCCATGCCGTCGCGGTCGGTGTCGATAGTCAGATTCTCGACCGTAAGGTCATCGACGCCGGTCGCCAGGAACCCGATATGCCCGCCATCGACGATATTAAGGTCGCGGAGGCTGACGCTGCGGCAATTCCTGAGCGCGATCGTTTTGTTCCCTGCCCCCGGCGCGTCGCTCGGCGGCAGGCCGTCGCCATGCCCGAGGCCGGTGCTCAATCCCTTGCCCCGGATCAGGCCGGGACCGCGGATCGCGACCTCGTGCAGCCCCTCGCCCCAGATCAGGCTGTCGCGCCAGTGGTCATGCCCGAAATCCTGATACGCCGCCCAGCGCGCGACCGGGCCGGCGCTGTCGTAGCAGTGGCCGCTGCCGTGATGGGGAGTCGCGGCCAGCAGGAGAGCGCCCGGCGCAAGACGGAGTGTGATGCGGCTTCTCAGGCGAATGGAATAGCTGGCGTAGGTCCCCGGGGGAACCAGCACCGTGCCGCCGCCGGCCGCCGCAGCCGCGGCGATCGCGGCATTGATCGCTGTCGTGTCGATCGTCCTGCCGTCGCCGACCGCGCCGAACGCCCGCACGTCGAAGACATCGCCCGCCGACGGCGCGCGGCCACGGAACACCCCCAGCCCCGGCGCCAGAAGCAGCAACTCCCGCCGCCCCAAGCCCGGGACGCATGCTCCGCTCGACCTCCCCGTCATCGCGTCTCGCACCATGAGAAACCACTTACCGCCACAACATGACGGTGGCCTTCCGGTTCCAGCCCCCACACTCATACCAGCGGTCGGAATTCATGGCCGGTCGAATGTCCGTGAGGCCGAGGCCGTCATGGCAGCAACCGCAGGTCGTCGCCGTTTCGCAACGCACGCCAAATCGTTGCAATTTTGAGGATAGAATTGTAAGCCATGCATAGGCGGGCCGAGAGGCCGCCCGTAAGGAGAGCGCCGGATGCGACCTCGACCGAGTGGCCAGCCGCGCCGATTGCTCCATTTCGTCATGCTCAAGCCGACCCATTACGATGACGACGGCTATCCGATTCGCTGGCTCCGCTCGGCCATTCCATCCAACACGCTGGCGTGCCTCAACGGCCTTGCCGAAGATGTCGCGCGGCGCCAGGTGCTCGGCCCCGACATCGCCATCCGCCTCAGCACGCACGATGAAACCAACCGGCGCGTCAGCCCGGAGCGGATCATCCGCCGGCTGCGGCGCGAGGGGGGCAAGGCGCTGATCGGGCTGGTCGGTGTGCAGAGCAACCAGTTTCCGCGTGCCGTCGATCTTGCGCGGCCGTTTCTCGCCGCCGGACTTCCCGTCTGCATCGGCGGCTTTCATGTCTCGGGCAGCCTCGCGATGCTGCCGGAAATGCCGCCGGAACTCAGCGAGGCACAAGCTCTTGGCATTTCCCTGTTCGCCGGAGAGGCCGAGGCCGGCCGGCTCGAGGAGGTGCTGCGCGACGCTTGGGCGGGCACGCTGAAGCCGCTCTATAACTTCATGAACGACCTGCCCGCGCTCGAGGGCGAGCCGCCGCCGATCCTGCCGGCGCGCCATGTGCGGCGTACGTCCGGTTCGCTTTCGAGTGCGGATCTCGGCCGCGGCTGCCCCTATCAATGCTCGTTCTGCACCATCATCAACGTGCAAGGGCGGAAGAGCCGGTTCCGCTCGCCCGACGATCTCGAGCGGATCGTACGCGAGAATTACAGGGAAGGAATCAAACGGTTCTTCATCACCGACGATAATTTCGCGCGCAACCGTCAATGGGAAGCGTTGTTCGACCGGATGATCGCGCTGCGCGAAGGCGAACGGATGAATCTCGGCTTCACGATCCAGGTGGACACGCTCTGCCATCGCATTCCGGGCTTCATCGAGAAGGCCGCCCGTGCCGGCGTGCGGCGGGTTTTCATCGGCCTCGAGAACATCAACCCCGACAATCTTCTCGGCGCCAAGAAACGGCAGAACAAGATCACGGAATACCGGGAGATGTTGCAGCTTTGGCGGCGGCACGGCGCGATCACCTGCGCGGGCTACATCCTGGGTTTTCCGGGAGACACCAAGGCTTCGATCCTGCGCGACATCGAGATCATCCAGCGCGAATTGCCGCTCGATATCCTCGAGTTCTTCATGCTCACCCCGCTGCCCGGCTCCGAGGACCACAAGACTCTTTTCGAGCGCGGAACATGGATGGATCCGGACCTCAACCGGTACGACCTTCACCACCGCGTCACGCATCATCCGAGGATGTCGGACGCGGAATGGGACGAGGCATACCGCGCCGCCTGGCACGCCTATTACACGCCGGCCCACAGGCGCACGATCCTCCGCCGCGCAGCCGCGCTGCCGCAAGGGAGGCCGCACACCACCTTCACGACGCTGCTCTGGTTCACGCTGACAAGCCATTTCGAGGGCGTGCATCCGCTGGAAGGAGGCGCCCTGCGCCTGAAATCCCGGCGCGACCGGCGATCGGGGCTCAAGCGAGAGAGCCCACTCGTGTTCTATCCCCGCTATCTCGGCGAGACGTGCATGAAGGCGTGGCAGTACTGGAGGGTCTATCGCGAGGCCAAGGCAACCCTCAAGGAGGTGCTCGCTGCACCCGACCGCTGGACCTACAGCGACCTGGCGATTGCCCCGACCAACGATGCCGAATCCGACTCGCTTGACCTCTTTCACGCCACCAGCGGCGGCGCCGCGGCGCTCGAGCGAAAGCGGCGCGAGGATGCGAGCCGCGCGCGCGTCGCGGCCTTTGCCAAGGCGTGATGGGGCCTCGCCTTATGCCGCGAGGGCGCGTTCCACCGGCTGCGCCGTGAAGCCGAGGTCCGCCGCCACGGCGGGATGCGTGAGCTGGCCGGCATGCACGTTGAGGCCTGCCGCCAGATGCGGGTCATCCTTCAGCGCCGCGCGCCAGCCCTTGTTCGCGATCGCGAGCACGGCCGGCAGAGTCGCGTTGTTGAGCGCCGCCGCTGCTGTGCGCGCGACCGCGCCGGGCATGTTGGCGACACAGTAATGCACGACCCCGTCCACCACGTAGGTGGGCGCGTCATGGGTCGTTGCGTGCGAGGTTTCGCAGCATCCACCCTGGTCGATCGCGATATCGACGATCACCGCGCCGGCGTGCATCTGCCGCACCAGCGCTTCCGAGACAAGCTTCGGCGCCGCCGCACCCGGCACCAGCACCGCGCCGATCACGAGATCCGCGGCGGCGACCTCGGTCTCGATGGCGTCCGCGGTGGCGAACAGGGTCTGGATGCGCGAGCCGAACAGAAGATCGAGTTCCTGCAGCCGCGCGAGCGAGCGGTCGATGACCGTGACCTGCCCTTCCATGCCCATCGCGATGCGCGCAGCGTTGCTGCCCGAGACGCCGCCGCCGAGCACCACCACCCGCGCGGCCGGCACGCCGGGCACGCCGCCGACGAGGACTCCGGCGCCGCCCTGCTCCTTCTCCAGGCAGTGCGCACCCACATGGACCGACATCCTTCCTGCGACCTCGCTCATCGGTGCCAGGAGCGGCAGCCGCCCGGCTGCGTCGGTTACCGTTTCGTAGGCGATGGCGGTTGCGCCGGAGCGCATCAGGCCCTCCGCCTGCTGCTTGTCGGCGGCAAGATGCAGATAGGTGAACAGCACCTGGTCTTCGCGCAGCATGGCAATTTCCGCCGGCTGCGGCTCCTTCACCTTCACGATCAATTCGGCGCGCGCGAAGACCGCTGCGGCATCCGCGACGATCTCCGCGCCCGCCGCGCGATAAGCCGCATCCGGATGGCCGATCTCCGCCCCGGCGCCCGCCTGCACGAGCACGGGATGGCCTTGCTTCACCGCCTCGCGCACGCTCGCGGGCACCATGCCGACGCGGTACTCGCGGGTTTTGATCTCTTTCGGCACACCGATCCGCATTTTGTTCTCCCGAACCGCCTTTCGCCGACGGAAGCTTGTGCGGCTAGTTCCGGCTCTTGTCCACCAAACGGTTCTTGGCGATCCACGGCATCATGGCGCGCAGCTTCTCGCCCACCTGCTCGATCGGGTGCTCGCCCATCTGCCGGCGCATCGCCTTGAAGCTGGTCTGGTTCACCCGGTTCTCGAGCATCCAGTTGCGGGTGAAGCGGCCGGACTGGATGTCCGCCAGCACCTCCTTCATTGCCTCGCGCACACCGGAATCGATCACCCGCGGGCCGGAGACGTATTCGCCGTACTCGGCCGTATTCGAGACCGAATAGTTCATGTTGGCGATGCCGCCCTCGTAGATCAGATCGACGATCAGCTTCACCTCGTGCACGCACTCGAAATAGGCCATTTCCGGTGCGTAGCCGGCCGCGACCAGAGTCTCGTAGCCCGCCTTCATCAGCTCGACGAGCCCGCCGCAGAGCACCGTCTGCTCGCCGAACAGATCCGTCTCGCACTCCTCCTTGAAGGTGGTCTCGATGATCCCGGCGCGCCCGCCGCCGATTGCCGAGGCGTAGGAAAGCGCCACTTCGAGGGCGTTGGACGACGGATTCTGTGCCACCGCGACCAGGCACGGCACGCCGCCGCCACGCTGGTATTCGCTGCGCACCGTATGGCCGGGGCCCTTCGGTGCAATCATGAAGACGTCGATATCGGGGCGCGGCTCGATCAGGTTGAAGTGGATGTTGAGGCCGTGCGCGAAGGCGAGTGCCGCGCCGCTGCGCATGTTGGGGCCGAGATGCTCGCGATAAAGCTCGCCCTGGCCTTCGTCCGGCGTCAGCACCATGACCACGTCCGCCCATTTTGCCGCCGAACCTGCGTCGAGCACCTTGAGGTCCGCGGCTTCCGCCTTCGCCACGCCCGCCGAGCCTTTGCGCAGCGCCACCACCACCTCTTTCACGCCCGAATCCTTGAGGTTGTTGGCGTGGGCGTGGCCCTGGCTGCCGTAGCCGACCACGGCCACTTTTTTGCCCTTGATCAGGTTCACGTCGGCGTCGCGGTCGTAATAGACGCGCATGCTTGCCTCTCCTCGGTTGCGAGATGTCAGATCGTGCGGGTGCCGCGGGCGATCGCAGCGACGCCGGTGCGCGAGACCTCGGCGAGGCCGAGCGGGCGCATCAGGGCCAGAAACGCGTCAAGCTTTTCGGTATCGCCTGTCAGCTCGAAGGTGAAACTTTCCGTTGTCGAATCTATCACGTGGGCGCGGAACGCCTCGGCGAGGCGAAGCGCCTCGGCGCGCTTCTCGCCGATGCCGATCACCTTGATCAGCGCCATTTCGCGGCCGACGTGCGGGCCCTCGCGCGTCAGATCGGCAACACGGTAGACCGGCACCAGGCGCCCGAGCTGAGCCTTGATCTGCTCGATCACCATTTCCGTCCCGGACGTGACGATGTTGATCCGGCTCTGCCGGCCGGCCTCGTCCACCGGCGCGACCGTCAGGCTGTCGATGTTGTAGCCGCGCCCGGAAAAAAGCCCGACGACTCGTGCCAGGATCCCGGGTTCGTTCTCCACCAGCACTGAAATGGTGGCGGATCGCAGGCCCGCATCGCCCGGCATGCCCTCAGACCAGCACGAGGCCGGGGTCGGTGATACCGGCGGCGCGGCTCTCGGTCTCCGCGGAAAGGATCATGTCGTTGTGCGCCGCGCCGGAGGGAATCATCGGGAAGCAGTTCTCGTTCGGATCGATCGCGATGTCGGCGATCACCGGCCCGTCCGCCGCCAGCATCGCCGCGATCACCTCGTCGAGCTGATCGACGCTCTCGGCCCGCAAGCCTGTCGCGTGGAAGCTTTCGGCGAGCTTCACGAAATCCGGCAGGGCTGCCATGTAGCTCTCGGCATAGCGGCCGCCGTGCAGCAGCTCCTGCCACTGCCGGACCATGCCCATGTACTGGTTGTTCAGGATGAAAACCTTCACCGGCAGCCTGTACTGCGCGATGGTGCTCATCTCCTGGATGTTCATGAGGATGCTCGCCTCGCCGGCGATGTCGATCACCAGTCCGTCCGGATGCGCAATCTGCACGCCGACCGCGGCCGGCAAGCCGTAGCCCATGGTGCCGAGGCCGCCCGAGGTCATCCAGTGCCGCGGCTGCTCGAAGCCGAAATGCTGCGCGGCCCACATCTGGTGCTGCCCGACCTCGGTGGTGACGAACACTTCGCGGCCGAGCGCGCGTGTCATTTCGTAGAGCCGGCGGATCGCGTGCTGCGGCTTGATCACGGCACCCTTGGCCGGATCCTGGATGAAGGAAAGGCAGTGTTTGGCGCGCCAGCCGTCGATTACGCGCCACCACTCGGCGAGGGCCGCGCGGTCGTGCGCCTTCGGGTCCGCCTCCCACGCCTCGATCAGGCCGGCGAGCACGCGCCCCGCATCGCCGATGATCGGCACTTCGACGGGAACGTTCTTGTTGACGCTGGATGGATCGATATCGGCATGAATTTTTCGCGATTCCGGGCTGAACGCATCGAGCCGGCCGGTGACGCGATCGTCAAAGCGGGCGCCGAGCGCCAGCATCACGTCCGCGCCATGCATGGCAAGATTGGATTCGTATGTGCCGTGCATTCCGAGCATGCCGAGGAAGCGCGGATCCGAGGCCGGCAGCGCGCCGAGCCCCATCAAGGTCGAAGTGCAGGGATAGCCGGTGAGGCGGACGAAGGTGCGGAGCAGCGCGGCTGCTTCCTCGCCGGAATTGATGACGCCGCCGCCGGTATAGATGATCGGCCGCTTCGCGCCCTTGAGCAGCGCCGCGGCGCGCCGCACCGAAGCGGGATCGGGCTCGGTGCGCGGGCGATAGCTCGGATGCCCGTCCTCCGGCGGAGCCGAATAGGGCGCCTTGCCGATCATGATGTCCTTCGGCAGGTCGATCACCACCGGACCGGGGCGGCCCGAACGGGCGACGATGAACGCCTCGTGCACGGCGCGCGCAAGGTCTTGCGGCCGCTTGACGAGGTAGTTGTGCTTGGTCGCCGGGCGCGTGATGCCGGTGGTGTCGGCCTCCTGGAAGGCATCGTTGCCGATCAGATGCGTCGGCACCTGGCCGGTCAGGCAGACGATCGGCGTGGAATCCATCAGCGCGTCGACCAGGCCGGTGACGGCGTTGGTTGCGCCGGGCCCGCTCGTCACCAGCACCACGCCCACCTTGCCGGTCGAGCGCGCATAGCCTTCGGCGGCGTGCACCGCGCCCTGCTCATGGCGCACCAGCACGTGGCGGATCGCGTTCTGCCGGAACAGCCCGTCATAGATCGGCAGCACCGCCCCGCCCGGATAGCCGAAGATGACTTCGACTCCCTGCTCCTTCAGGGCCTGGAGCAGAACCTCCGCTCCCGCTTGCTCCTGAGCCATCACGCTCTCTCTCCGCAATGCCCGCCACCCTGCGCCGGCAGAACCGGATGCCGGCACGAAAGCGCGCGCCCTCTTTGCATAGAAGCCCTCTCGCCCCGAGCGAACCGGGGCCAGATCCGGAGCCGGCCTCATTAGGCGCCGGGGATGGCCGGCCGTCAACCCGCGGCCTGAACGAAAGTGGCAAGATCTGCGATTTTTCCTCCCGCAAATTTCTCTTCTGCGTCCACTGGCGCAGCGATCCGTCGCGTCCGGTGCGGCTCCGCAAGCTCGTGATAGCGAAACCAGGTCGCCTGACGCTTGGCGTACTGGCCCGTTGCGAGCACGGCGCGCGCCGCCGCCGTCTCGAGCGTCGTTTGTCCGGCGAGATATGCAGCGAGTTCCGGCACGCCGTGCGCGCGCAGTGCCGGGAGCGCGGGGTCGAGCCCGAGGGAGACGAGCGCCCGCACCTCCTCGAGCGCGCCGGCCGCGAGCATGGCGGCGAAACGCCGAGCAATCGCCGCGCGGAGCGCCGGCCGTGGCGGGTCGAGCAGGATGGCAGTGAACTGCCATCCGGGCGCGCGGCGCGCGCTGAGTGTGGACCTCGTGCCCGCCTGCCATGCCGCCAGACCCTGCCCGGTCGTCCGCCAGACCTCCCAGGCGCGCGCGAGACGCTGCGAATCGCTCGGCCGAAGCCGTGCCGCCGTCGCCGGATCCACCTCCGCGAGCCGCGCATGGAGCGCTGCCGGCCCCAGCCCGCGAAGCAGGGCGCGCGCTTCCGTGCGCGCCTCCGGCTTGGCCGGCGGGATGACCGAGAGCCCGTGCAGCAGCACCTCCAGATAAAGTCCGCTGCCGCCGCAGAGGATGGGCAGGCGGCCGGCCCTGGCTGCCTCCGCCATGGCGGCGAGCGCCGCTTCGCGCCACCAGGCGGCGGAGGCCGGCTCTGCCGCCGGCCTGACGCCGTAGAGAAGGTGCGGCACGCGGGCTTCTTCGTCAGGCGTCGGCCGGGCGGTCAGGACGCGAAGCTCGCGATAGAGCTGCATCGCGTCAGCGTTGATCACGGCGCCGCCGAGCCGCTCGGCGAGCGAAGAGGCCAGCGCCGACTTGCCCGAGGCGGTCGGCCCGGCGACGATCAGCGCGTGACTGCGCATGTTTTGATTTTGATTGCCGATCGCCGCGCCGCCACTCTCTCCGCGGCGATTCTCGCACGGGTGCGGGAGGCGGTCTCTGCGGGCCTGCCCATCATCCTTTCGCCCGGCGAGGCTGCCGAATTTTCCCTGCCTGCCCGGCCGGACCTTGCGGCGGTGCGCGCTGCGCTCGCCGGCGCGCCGATCGATGCGATCGCGACGCCTGGCGCGGGGCGGCGGAAAAAGCTGCTCGTTGCGGACATGGACGGCACCATCGTCACCGGCGAATCCCTCGACGAGCTTGCCGCCTTCGCCGGGAAGAAGGAGGAAGTCGCGGCGATCACGCGCGCCGGCATGAACGGCGAGATCGATTTCGCCGAAGGTCTGCGCCGGCGGGTGGCGATGCTCAAGGGCCTGCCGGTTTCGGCGCTTGAACAAACCTGGCGCGGCCTACGATTCTCTGCCGGTGCGCGCGCCCTCGTCGCGACGATGCGCGCGCATGGCGCGAGCACCGCTCTCGTCTCCGGCGGTTTTTCTTTCTTTACCGGCCGTGTCGCCGAGGCGCTCGGCTTTGACTGTGACCGCGCGAACGTCATTCTGCACGACGGCCAGAGGCTTACCGGCCTGGTCGCCGAACCGATCCGCGACCGCACCGACAAGCTCGCGACGTTGCGGGAACTCTCCGCCGCCCGCAATCTTCCGCTCGCGGCGACGCTCGCCGTCGGCGACGGCGCCAACGATCTGCCGATGCTGCTTGCGGCGGGCCTCGGCATCGCCTACCGCGCCAAACCCATGGTGGCCGCCGCGGCGGCGGCGCGTGTCGATTTCGCCGATCTCAGGGCGCTGCTTTTCGCCCAGGGTTTTCATCGTTCCGAAATCGTCGAAGCCTGAACGGCCGCGATTCGGGTAGCGTCCCGCGTTCGTGTTCCTTGGCTTCATTCACGGCCGACCGGGCTCTTTGCCGATTTGCATGATGCGCCTGAATGGCGACGGCTTCGGGTCTCGGAGCCGGACGAACGGAGGTGTTTCCCCGCCGCGCTCGACGCGGCGATCCGCAAGGCCGGATGAACGCGTGCCCTGGAGCGAGCGTGCCCGGGCGGTCTTGGCTGCAGAACTCGCCTGGCCGGCGCGGCGCGGCTCTGTTGCTTTGCCTTCGGCTCGCAGCGGCGAAGGTCGGTGGAAACGCTGTTGGCCGAGCGTTGCAATAGCCGCGGATCGGCGGCTAGCCTCGGCTCGCGGCAGTGCGACGTTACCCGGGGAGGATGTCCGTGATGGCCAACCCATCCGATGCTTCGGCAGAGCGGCAGGAAGCGGCGAAGTTCGTTATCAGGCGTGTCGGCGTGGTCGGTCTCGGACATATGGGACACGCACTTGCCGTCAATCTCATCGAAGACGGGTACCAGGTACTGGTCTTCGACCGGAGCGAAGAGCGGAGAAGGGAGCTGCAATCGGCCGGGGCGGTCCCGGCCGGGCGGCTCGGCGAACTCGCCTCCTGCGATACGCTCGTCACGTCCCTTCCCGATGACGACGCGCTCACCGCCGTCGCCCTCGGACCGGATGGTCTGACGGCGATTCTTGCGGAGCATGCGGTGCATGTTTCCACCAGCACGGTCAGTCCCGGCGTCTCACGCCGGGTTGCCGAGGAGCATGCGCGCCGTGGCCAGGATTACGTCGCCGCGCCGGTACTCGGCAATCCGGATTTCGCGCGGGAACGCAAACTCTTCGTGCTCGCGGCAGCCGCACCATCGGCACTGGAGAAGGTCCGACCGATGCTCGAGCATCTTGGCCAGCGGCTGTTCGTGATCGGCGAAGATCCGCCGGCGGCAAACCTGATGAAGCTTGCTTGCAACGTCCTCACCGCGACGACGCTCGAATGCATGGGGGAAGTATTGGCGTTGCTGCGAAAGGGCGGGGTCGATCTGCATCTCGCATTCGATGTTCTGACCAATTCGATGTTCGACTCGCGGGTCCACAAGACCTACGGCGGGAAGATCATCGAGGGGCGCTATGGGCCGCCGAATTTCCCGGCGCCGCTGGCCATGAAGGATCTGCGGCTCGCGCTGGCCGAAGCCGAACGCATGGCGGTGCCGATGCCCGCGGCGAGCCTCGTGCACGACCACCTCGTGGCGGTGGTGGCGAGAGGCTGGGCGGATCTCGACTGGTCGGCGCTCGGGCTGCTGGCAGCCGTCGATGCGGGCCTGGACGGCAACCGCTGAACAGGCGCACGGCGTGGCAGGGCGGGGCCGGGAGCAGGGAAAGTCTGGGGCACTGGAGAAAAACCGCCGGCTGGGGCAGCATCCGGGGTGCGAATCGATACGGCGCCGCCGCTCTTCATGATACCGTCGCACCGCCATCGAGCAGGGAGGGACCCATGCCCAAAGCCGCCCCGAAGACGCCCGCCGCCGCCAAAAAGGCAGGCAAGTCAGCCGCTCCAGTCACCGTGACGCTGAAGCAAATGGCCGCCGAGCTTGCGGAAAAGCACGAGCTCGCCAAGAAGGACGCGGAGGCGTTTCTCGCCGACATGGTTTCGGTGACCACGCGCCATCTCAAGAAAGGGGCGAGGCTGCGCCTGGCCGGGCTCGGCATCCTGCAGGTTCGCCACCGCGCCGCACGGATGGGCCGCAACCCGGCCACCGGCGAGCCGATCAAGATCAAGGCCAGCAAGAAGATCGCGTTCCGCCCCGCCAAGGAGCTCAAAGAAGCGATTTAGCCGCAAGCAGCAGCGAGCCTGGGGGCCGGCCTGGCTTTCGTCGCGGCGCCGCCGCGCTTGCCGCCGCGACATCGGCTCCTGCACCCGATCGCCCTGGTCGGTCACGCCCGGAAACCCGCCGAGGTTCTCGTTGGTTTCGACCTTCTCCACCGGCGGCTCGGGCAGCGGCTCGCCGGCCCGGTGGATCATCGGATCGGCAAGCCGCGGTTGCCGCTCCTCTTGCCCTGGGGCCATTATACCTGAAGAAAGCCGAGCCGGCCTTCCTCCAGCACGGCGGCCGTGAGCTTGCCGCCATAGACCGCGCCGGTATCGAGGCCGATCCGGTTCGGGCGCACGACGGGTTCCCGGATCGGCGTGTGGCCGTGCACCACCACCGCGCCGAAATCGCCACGGTAGGAAAGAAAGGGCTCGCGGATCCAGACCAGGTCCTCGCCGTCCTGCGCCGCGAGCGCGGCGCCCGGGCGGACCCCGGCATGCACGAAGAAATAGGGGCCTTCGCGATAGCAAAGCCGGAGCGCGCGCAGGAAGCGGAGCTGTTCTTGCGGCACGCGCGCGGCCCAGGCCTCGTGGCCCGACGAGGGATCGATGCCCCAGCTCACGAGCGTCGGGTCGGCGCCGTTCATGCGCCAGAGATCCACGGCCTCGGCGTCGCCGCCGTCCAGCGCCGCGAGCGCCAGCGCTTCGTGGTTGCCGCGGAGATAGACGCTCTCGGTCCCGGCAACGGGATTGCCGGAGACGAGCCTGGCCAGCACGGCGGCGCTCCCGGGCCCGCGGTCGAGATAGTCGCCGAGATGGACGAGCAGGGCCGAAGTCGTGGGCCGCGCCTCGAGATCCGCGGCGATCGCCTGGTGCAGCGCGGCCAGGTGCGCTTCCATGCCGTGCACGTCGCCGATTGCGTAGATGCGCCGCCCGGGCGGGAGCGAAGCGGGCGCCAGACGGAAGGTGACCATCGGGGCCGAGGCTAGCAGCCTTCAGCCTCTGCTCCGAGTGGGCGGGGCTGGCCGGCCCGCCTGATCTTGGCGGGCGGGCGCGATCGGCCTAATCCGCCGCGCCATGGATGTGCCATGGACGTAATTGTGGCGAGCGGCCTCACCAAGCGTTACGGAAGCGGGCCGCTGGCGGTGGACGGCCTCGATTTCCGCCTGCCCGAGGCGACGACCGTGGGCCTGCTCGGGGGCAACGGCGCCGGCAAGACGACCACCCTCGCCCTGCTGCTCGGTCTCCTGGTGCCGACTGCGGGCCGGATTACGGTGCTCGGGCACGACATGGACGAGGACCGGTTTCCGGCGCTCGCACGGATGAATTTTTCTTCGCCGTATGTCGCGCTGCCGCAGCGGCTGACGGTGGCCGAGAATCTTCGGGTCTATGGCCATCTCTATTGCGTGCCGGCGCTCGAGCGGCGGATCGCGCGGCTGGCGGAGGAGCTCGATCTCGGCGCACTGCTCAACCGTCCGGTCGGCGAGCTTTCGGCCGGCCAGAAGACCCGCGCGGCACTGGCCAAGGCACTGATCAACCGGCCGGACGTGCTGCTGCTGGACGAGCCGACCGCGAGCCTCGATCCGGACACGGCGGATTGGGTGCGCGGCTGGCTCGAGCGTTACCGCGCGGAGAGCGGGGCGGCGATCCTGCTCGCGTCGCACAACATGGCCGAGGTCGAGCGGCTCTGCGCTGACGTTTTGATGCTGAAACAGGGCCGGATCGTCGATCGTGGCAGCCCGGAGGCGCTGATCACGCGCTACGGGCGGCGAGACCTGGAGGAGGTTTTCCTCGACATCGCGCGCGGGCGCCGCACCGTAAGGCTGCCGGCATGAAGTGCACGGCGCGGCGCATCTGGGGCCTGCTCTACCGGCACGTCTCGCTCTATCGCCGCTCCTGGCCGCGGCTGGTCGAGCTGGTCTATTGGCCGGTCTTGCAGATGTGCATCTGGGGCTTCACCGCCCGGTTCATTGCAAGCCGGCTCCATTCGCCGCTGGCGATCGCGGGCGGGCTGCTGCTCGGCGGTGTGCTGCTCTGGGAGGTGGCGCTGCGAAGCCAGATGGGGGTCGCGGTCAGCTTTCTCGAAGAGCTGTGGTCGCGCAATCTTGGGCATGTTTTCGTCAGTCCGCTGCGCCCGGCCGAGATGGTGGCGGGGCTGATCGCGGTCTCGATGATGCGGATGCTGGCCGGCGTGCTGCCGGCGATAGGGCTTGCCTATGTGCTTTATGCTTTCGACCTTTTCACGCTCGGGCCGATTCTGGTGCTGTTCTTTGCCAACCTGATGATCATGGGCTGGTGGGTGGCGCTCGGCGTGGTGTCGCTGATCCTGCGGCACGGGGCCGGGGCCGAAACATTGGCCTGGGCGGTGCTGTTCGGCCTCACTCCGCTCTCGGCGGTGTTCTATCCCGTCTCCGTGCTGCCGGCGGTCGTGCGGCCGGTGGCGCTGGCGCTGCCCTCGACGCATGTCTTCGAGGGCATGCGCGCGGTGCTGCTGCATGGGTCGCCGGCATGGGGCCAGATGGGCTGGTCGGCGGCGCTCAACCTCGTCTGGATGGCGGCTGCGATCCTGCTGTTCGCGCGCCAGTTCCACGCGGCGCGCGTGCGCGGCGCGCTCATCTCGATCGGCGAATGAACACGCCAACCCGCTTCTGGCTGGTGCGCCATGCGCCGGTGAGCGAAGCCGCGCGGGCGATTCTCTACGGCACCATGGATGTCGCGCTCTGCCCGGTAAGCCTGGCCGAGGCGGAACCGATCTGCCGCGTGCTGGCAGCGCGGCTGCCGCGCCCGGCGGCCTGGATCATCTCGCCGCTCTCGCGCACCCGCCTGACCGCCGAAGCGATCTTCACGGCCGGCTATCCGCGGACCGAGCCGGCCGTCGAGGCGGCGATGATCGAGCAGAATCTCGGCGAGTGGCAGGGGCTCGTGCATGCGGATCTGCCGGCGCAGCTTGCGGCCCCGGCGCATGCCTTCTGGCCGCTTTCCGGCGCCGAGCGGCCGCCCGGGGGCGAGAGCATGGCGGAAATGATCGGCCGCGTGGGGACGGGCCTCGAGCGGCTTGCCGAGCGGCATGTCGGCTCGGACATCGTCGTGGTCGGCCATGGCGGGGCGATTCGCGCGGCCGTGGCGCACGCGCTCGGCATTCACGCCGACGCGGCGCTTTCGTTCGCGGTGCACAACCTTTCGCTGACGCGGCTCGAACGGCATCCGCATGCCTGGCGGGTGGTTTCGGTGAACGAGCTGCCGCCGGGCAGGCCGCTCGATTCGGGGACCTGAGACGGTTCAGCCCTTGACTGCGCCGAGGGTGAGCCCGGCTATGATGCGATGCTGGAAGGCCAGCACCAGCGCGATCAGCGGCAGCGTGACGATGACGGACGCGGCCATGATCCGCCCCCACGGAAGCTCATGCGCCGATGCCCCCGAGATGAGCGCGATCGCCACAGGCACCGTGCGCTGCTCGGGGGTGAGGGTGAAGGTCAGCGCGAACAGGAATTCGTTCCAGGAAGCGATGAACGCGAGCAGGCCGGTGGTTACCATCGCCGGCGCGAGCAGCGGCAGGAAGATGCGCCGGATGATCGTGACGGGCCGCGCGCCGTCCATGATCGCCGCCTCCTCAAGCTCGCGCGGCAGATCGTGCATGAAGGCGGTGAGCACCCAGACCGTGAAAGGCAGGGTGAAGATGAGGTAGGAAAGCACGAGCGCCCAGGGCGTATCGTAAAGGCCGAGCGTGCGGATCAGCGCGAACAGGCCCGACAGCACGGCGATCTGCGGAAACATCGAAACACCGAGGATGGTCATCAGCAGCGTGCGCCGGCCGGTGAAGCGGAGCCGCCCGAGCGCATAGGCGGCGCCGAGCGAGAGCGCGAGCGCGATGAGCACCACCAGGCTCGCGACCAGCATGGAATTCGCGATGTTGCGCGCGAAGGGCTCGTCGCGAAAGACGGCGGCATAGTTGCCCCAGGCCGGATGCAGCGGCAGCAAGGAGATGCTGAAGAGCTCCGAGCCCGAGCGGAGCGAGGAGACGATCGCCCAATAGAACGGAAACAGCGTGTAGAACAGGATCGCCGCGATCAGCAGGCAGAATCCCGCACTCGCCGCACGGCGGCGCCAGGCGCGGCTGCTTACGCTTCCTGCCATAGGCCGCCAGCGCGGACATAGATCACGGTGACGATGGCGACGACCACGAAGAGCAGTGTCGCGGCGGCGGAGCCGTAGCCGACATCCTGGAATTCCACGAGCTGCTGGCGCGCGAAAACCGACATCGACATGCTCGCGGGATTGTCCCCGGCAATCACGTAGATGATGTCGAACACGCGGAGCGCGTCCAAAGTACGGAAGATCAGCGCGACCAGGAGGGCCGGGCGCAGCAGCGGCAGCGTGATGGAAAAGAAGGTCTGGGCCGGCCTTGCCCCGTCGATCTCGGCCGCTTCGTAGAGTTCGCCCGGAATCACCTGCAATCCGGCCAGCAACAGAAGGGCTACGAACGGCGTGGTCTTCCAGGCATCGACCAGCACGACCGAGAAGAGGGCGGTGTGCGGGGCGGCGACCCATGCCACGGGTCGTCCGAGCAGCCCGAGATCGACCAGGACGGCGTTGATGATGCCGAACACGTCGTTGAGCATCCAGGCCCACAGCTTGGCGGAGACGACGGTCGGGATCGCCCAGGGCACGATGACGGCGGCGCGCACCAGGAAGCGGCCGGGAAAGCGGCGATTGAGCGCGAGCGCGATCACCATGCCGAGCGCCGCCTCGAGCGCGACGGAGAGGGCGGCAAAGATCAGCGTGTTGACGACGGAGCGCCACCAGCCGGGATCGGCGAGGAGCGAGGCGAAGTTGTGGAGACCGATGAATTGCGCCGGGCCTCCGCCAAGCTCGGCGTTGGTGAAACCGAACCAGATCGTGTGCAGCAGCGGCCAGGCGGCGACCACGGCGAGCACGCCGAGCATCGGGGCAAGGAAGGCCGCGGCGGTGACGCGACGGCGGCGCGCGAGGGCGGCGGCGGGACGCGCCCCGGAGCGTGATGATTGCCGATCATCCCGCTCCGGCCTTATTTTTTCGAGCACGCGCATGGCTTTTGCCGGAAAGCCCTAGTGATCCGGCGGTTACCAGCGGCCGTTGTCGGAAAGCCGCGCGAGCCGGCGCTCGATCTCGGCCATCGCTGCCTTGGCCGTGATTGATCCGCCGAGCGCCGCATGCACCGCATCGAAGATCGCGGCGCTGACGCGCGGGTAGAGGCGGCCGGTCACGCTCGAAGGCCGCGCGACCGCGCCCTGGAATGTCGGCAGGAGCGTGCCGAAGAACGGATCAGCCTGCAGCACGGCCGGGTCGTGGTAGAGGGCGACGATGGTCGGGTTGAAAGCGCCGTGGATCGCGCGATACTTCTGTTCGGCATACGAGGTCATGAAGCGGACCAGCGAGGCCGCCTCCGCCTGGTGGCGGCTGAAGCGCGAGACCGCGAGATTTCCTCCGCCGAGGGTACCGACGTGCGGGCCGCCGACGGTTCCGGACGGCAGCGGTTCCACGCCAACCTTGCCGCGCACGGGGCTGCCGGCCGACTGCGCCAGCGCCCAGGCATAAGGCCAGTTGCGCATGAAGGCGGCGTTGCCGGACTGGAAGACGCCGCGTGCGTCCTCCTCCTCGTAATTCAGAACACCTTCGGGCGCGATCTTGCCGACGGTCGAGGCGGCCCAGGCGATCGCCTGCACCGCCTTGGGATTGTCGGCGGTGATCTTGCCGTCGGCGGCGACGAAAGTACCGCCGCCGGAGCTCGCGACCCACTCGAGCGCGTCGCAAGTCAGGCCCTCGTAGGCCTGGCCCTGAAACACGAACCCCCAGAAGCGCGAATGTCCGGCGGCACGCTCACCCTTCTGGATGATCGCCGCCTCGTGGCTTAGCTGCTGCCATGTCTCGGGCGGATTCAGGCCATACTTTTTCAGGAGATCCTTGCGATAGTAAAGAATGCCGGCATTGGTGAACCAGGGCAGCGCCACGAGCTTTCCATGCCAGGTGTCGGCCTCGACGATGCGCGGAAAGTCCGCCGCAAGCACCGATTTCGGGACGTATTTGTGGAGATCGATCATGTCGGGGCCGAGGGTGCCGGCCCAGATGATGTCAGTCTGGAACACGTCGATGGCGTGCGAATGGGCGGCCAGCAGTTGTTGAAAGAGTGCCAGGCGAGCCGTCGCGGAGTTCGGCGTCGTGACGATTTTCGCGGTGTTTCCGGTTCGCTTCTCCCAGCCTTCGACGCCGTGGCGGCAGAGAGCGAGCTCCACGCCGAGGCCGCTGCAGGCAATCGAGATCTGGGCAGCGCGCGCGGCGCCGCCGAGGCCGATCAGAAGGCCTGCGCAGAGCAGGAAAATCCTCGAGGCATGCCGCATTGCTTCCTCCCTTCGTTTGGCGGTCATGGCCAGCGATATCAGATGGCCCTTCCAGTGCCAACGTTCGGCGAGGGCGGGCGTTCCGTTCCGCGCCTCGGGCGAAGGCTCAGGCAGGCAGCAGATCCGCGAACACGAATCCGTCGCGTTCGACGACTTCTCCAGCCGCAACCGGGATCGGCGCCGAGAATATCGGGCCTGCCGAGACGAAAGTATGGAACTCCCCGTTCTCGCCGCAAGGATCGACCTCTGCCGGCAGCGCCGCCAGCAGCGCGGCATCGAACGTGCGGCCGGCGAAGCCGCGATCGAGCTTGCGGGGATCGACGGTGACCAGGCGGGCGACCAAGCCGGCGGCGATCATCTCCCGCGCAAGCGCCTTGGTATCGCGCTGCCAGAGCGGAAAAATCCCTGTCATGCCGGCCGCCTCGAGCCGCGTCTCGCGGTAGGCCCGCACGTCCTCGAGGAAGAGATCGCCGAACACGACGTGCCGCACGCCCTCGGCCTTGAGCCGCTCGACCGCCGCCGCCATCCGTTCCTCATAAATCGCGTTCGAACACGGCATCGGCAGCTTCACCTGCACAGAAGGCAAGCCGAGGGCCGCTACCTGCCGGTCGAGCAGCGCGTTGCGCACGCCGTGCATCGAGACGCGGTCATGCACTTCGTTCACGGTCGTCAGCACGCCCGCGATCTCGGCAAGGCCGAGCCGCCGTGCCTCCAGGACCGCGAAGGCGCTGTCCTTGCCCGTGCTCCACGAGATGAAGGCTTTCGGCGCGTGCCCGCTCATCGAGGGCCGCATGCCACTCTCGCTCGGGGTGGCCATGCCGCGAGCGGGCGGCGCCGGGCGTACCAGACACGTGTAAAATAGGGCGTTGACAGGCTCCCGATATCGCCCAATGCACTCTCGATCGCCTCGAGGATTGCGCCGAACCGGGTTCCGGCCTGGCGCTGCAGGGTCGCGTGCGAGCGCCATGCCTCGATTTGGTCTGCCACAGCGGCCTCGACTACGAACCGTTCCTCTATAGTACCGACCGGCCCGAAGAGTCCGGAAGCATCGATGGCCGGCGTCGGATCTTGGCGACGCCTGCCGTACTCGTAGCCGGGGATCTCTTCGCGAATGATCGCCTCGATCCTGGCCTGCACAGGATCGTCCAGATCGCGGTGGTTCCACAGGCAGGCAACGCTACCCGCAGGAACCAGGAGTCGCGCCACCTCCGCCAACGCTTCGGCTTGGTTCACCACGTTGAACGAAGACCCGAAGGTGGCGAGATCGAACGCGCCGGCGGCCAGGCCCGAGCACTCGCCCGTTGCTTCGGTCCATGTCACATCCAAACCGCGAGTGTTGCGGATGCCGAAGGCCCGCATCGCGGCATTCGGCTCTATCGCCGAGACGCGCAGCCCGCGGCGGGCCAGCGGAGCGGCCAGCTTTCCGGTACCCGCGCCGATATCCGCGACCGTTGCGCCCGGCTCGGTGCCGGTGGCCGCGCAGAGCCGGTCGAGTGCGCGTGCGCTATATTCGGCACGTTTATCATAGTGACTGGCGAGTTCAGTATAGTCCCAAGTAACGTTCATCCCGCTCTCACCAGTGGTCCGACTGCAACGGCTGTTCCCCACGATCTCACCTCCGGTGTCGGACCACGAGCCCTTTGTTTTCAGTGGCCTGCCCATCCCTTTCGTTCGCTGCCCCGGGCAGCGAACGACGGGGGCAGGACCTAGCCGTTCAGGGCCAGGTCACCGTCCCGCGCCATCTGTTCGTAGAGCGCCAGGTCGGCAGGGCTGTCGATCTCCCCCCAGTTCCCCGCCGTGGCAAGCGTCTCCACCGGATAGTCGCACTGGAGCAGGCGGCGCAGCAGCCCGGTTATATCCAGCGCATCGCGCGCCGCGGGATCGAGCCCGTTCAGCAGTTCGGAGACGGCACGCCAGGCGGGAGGAGTGAACTTCAGCAGGCCCATATACTGGCCTTGGATTGCCTCGATCCGGTCAGTCTTGCCTCCGATCTCCAGCAGCCGCCCCGACGGGCTGACACGGAATGTCTCGGCGTCGCTGAGCGGGTTATTGAACCGCCGGGTCCAAAGCCTCCTCCAGCCGGGGTCGTACGCAATGACCAGCTCACCGGCTGCCGCGGCCAGCTCGCGTACGACCTCTCGTCGATAAAAGATATCCGCATAGCTGACGATGAGCGGACCAGTGCTCAGCCATGTTTCGGCTGCTGCCAGGGACAGCACCATGTTGGTTTCGGTCCAGCGCGGATTCTCGAAGCAAACGACACCTGGGCGCGCCAGCATCTCCGCCCGGTAGCCGCGCACGATGCCGAGTTCGCTTGCGCCTCCCGCGGAAAGAGCCGCAAGCTGGCGGTCGAGCAAGGTTTTACCGGCGAGTTCGACGAGGCATTTCGGGCGCGCTTCGCCAATCGAGCCCATCCGAGTGCCGCGACCGGCGGCGAGGATTACGGCACGCATTCGCCAGCAATCCCGAAGGTACGACGGAACAGCTCAATATCGGCCTGGGCGAATGGTGACATGCGTTCAGGGTGCCACATGATCCCGACGAGCCGGCCGTTAACATGACGCGTCGCCTCAATTGCTCCGTCCTCCGCGAGAGCCCACGTCTCGAGGGGCGGCCGCGTTTCGCGCGCGGCGAGGCGGTGATAGCTGTTGACCTCGACCGTGTTTCCCTCGATCAGAACGCGGTGCCGGGCGGCGACGTGCCCCTCGACAGGATACAATGGCACCCTAAACTGGTGCAGGATGACCTGCATGCCGCGACAAACCCCCAGTACCGGGATCGCGTGCTGTTCTGCGAAGTCGAGTAACGCGAACTCGGTCTCATCGCGCTCGGGGAAGGAGCCGCCATAGGCTTCCAGGTTGTCCCCTCCCGTCAGCACGACCCCCTCAACACGGGCGGTCTCACACAATGCCCGGGCCGTCCGCCGGTGATTGGGTACCGGCACGGGCAACAGTCCGGTGCCGTGCATGAACCGGATCCATGCCTGATCGAGGCAATCACGCCGATAGCCCGGTTCGACAGCAACGCGCTGGGTTATCGCAACGAGCTTCATTCGACCTGCTGCACCTGTTGGTTGCCACAATCGAGGCGCAGCACCCGAGCAGCGCACCAACGCCGGAACAGGGTCTCGCCGGCCCCGATGATCGCTGGTACGTTCAACTCGCCGGCACGAATCGCCATATGCGAATTGATACCGCCGAACTGTGTCACAAAGCCGGCAATGCCGCGGGTAAAGATCCAGTCGAACCCCGGATCCGCACTGGGAATAAACAGAATCGTACCGGCAAGCCGTTCCGGCGGATCCTCGATCGTGGAAACCGACGCCGTCACCGATCGCTGCGTAATGTAATTCGGCTGGGTGGGAAGCAGATGGAAGGAGAATACATCTTCAGGCTCGGAGATCACCGGCGGCAGGACAAGATGGCGCGCCAACTCGTAGCTTCGCCTTCCCTGCTCGACGCTGTCGCGCAGCCTCTGCGCAACAGTGCCGCTCTCGTTGTACAACAGGCGGACAACCGAGATGTCCAGCATCGAGCAGTCGTCGACCGACAGCCCGTTCTCCTCGCCGAGGCGGCGGATCAACGACAGCGCGTCGCTCAGACTACGGGTGAACACGAACTTGGAATACTCGCGACCCTCGATGCCGGCCTTGATGAACTCGATCAGGCCGATCGCGTCAAGCTCGAACTGGTGTTCCTTCAGCACGCGACCGATGCGCCGGAGCTGTTCCGTCGACAGAGCGAACGGCGGCGGCGCGAATACCTCCGGACGCGGGTCGGTCCACGAAAAATATAGATCCGGCGCCTCGTCATAGCGGGGCGACAGGAT